>CDZQ01013739.1_pt1 | contig 89858 bp, 82 predicted proteins | sample 554831 | NCBI WGS metagenome assembly CDZQ01 (sample SAMEA3182112, study PRJEB8094) | gut metagenome | biome: human; feature: gut; material: Stool; isolation source: human stools | place: Canada | collected 2013-05-06 | reverse complement strand
ATATTATATTTATACTTATATGTATATTAGGAATCCCCTCGCTCTACAAAATTCAGGCAGAAAGGCAAAATCCTGAAGCAGTGCATTGACTGTGCCTGCCATGTAATTTGTCCGCCGCCGTTTTTCTTTTCTTTTTTCTTTATATTTATATTATATTGCTTTTTTATTAAAGCTTCAAATTTCAAGGCCTTCGGGATTTTGAGAGGAATAAAAAATCCGCATAAAGTTTGCGGTTTTATGCGGAAAAGTATGATTTTGATGTTGAATTTTGCGGCCTGCTGTGCTATATTAAGGTCAAGAGGAAAACCGCTAAAAACGGTTAACCGTAGTAGTTAAAAATAACCGCTTAGGTTTCAAGCAGAGCGGTTATTTTTTATGTAAATCGTGATACGGATTTTCTTAAAGGTAATAGTAATCCTTACCATTTTTACCACCTTCCTTCAATCCAAAATACCTTTTGAATTTTGGAAGGTTAACCGCTTTCGTTAGCTTGTCCTCTTGACGGTTATATTATATCATCTTTCAGGCGTTTTAGCTACCGTTTTTCATGAAAACATCTGGCACACAGAACGCCTTTTTTCTTATCGCCCTCAAAAAAGTTTTCCAATTCATTCAAATTATCGGACCATATTCTGTTTTTTTCAGCCATATTTTGCCCCGAAGCACAAGGTTGCTTGCCACTATGAATAATGCCCGTATGTAAATTCATTAAGTATTTACCTTTACTCTTCATTTTTCTCTCCTTTTTGATATGATATTGTAAAGTATTCAAATATGTTTTCTCAAAGTCCAAGAATCTGTTTCTTTTTTGCTTCAAATTCTTCTTGTGTTATAATCCCATCGTCAAACAACGCCTTATATTTTCTTAATTCATCAGCAAAAGATATCTTTTGTTCTGATTCATTCACATTGTTATTATTGATATTTACAAAACTATATTCTTTATCTGGTATAAGTTTATTAAATACTTCAAAGATTTCAAATGGGTAATTTTTTTCAGTTATTTTATTATTTTCATCCTTAAACTTTAAAACTACATATCTTCCATCATGTTCTTGTGTAGATGATGTAAGACCTTGATCTCCAATTTTACTTCCCGCAAGCGCACCAGCTGTCCCTAAAAAAATATCCCCAATTACAGCGCCCGCCAAATTCGCCACATTATTAGAGCCCCCTCCTGATATATGCGTGGTGTATTGTATGTTCCCGTTTAGTTGATAATATACTATCCTTTCTACAGGTATCTTTAGTACATTAAATACTTTATGCTCGATAGAATCGTCTATTGAATGTTTAAGCTTCTTCCAAGTTTTTAGCATACTTTTTTCACTTAAATGCTCTTGTGCTCTTATATCCGATATAGTTTTTTTACCAAAATCTGCTATAAAAATCACATCGTCCGCCCTTGATATTGTGTAATTGGTATCCTTAACTGCAACTTCAATCTTTTCACCCTTCATTTCAGAAATAGCCTTGCCCAGTTCTTCAGCAAAGTTCTTTAGTATTTGATTCCTATGGCCAAAATCTTCATATTCTTTTTTCATGCTTGTTATAATCTTATCAACTAATAAATATAGGTCCTTATCCTTTGTCTTACTATAATTATTAATTAAGTAAGTGACATTTTCTTTTGATTTTTCTGCCGGGTACCAGCCAAAGTCATTATTATCTATTTTTTCAAAATCAAACACATAACCATTTCCTACAGATTCGGCTAATCTCATCAATCCATTTCCACATTTCACACATACAATTCCATCCTTATTATCTGCTTTCTCATACACTTGACACATCTCAATACCCCTTATAGCGTATCGAAAAATTGGATCAGACAGAAATTTGCTTATTCTCATAGGCTTATCACTAAGACTTCGCTTCGCTTCTTCGCCACATATGATGCATCGTTCCATAATTTGTTCCTCCTCTTTATTACATTAGTATTTAACTTGCAAATAAATTACCCTATAAAAGGACCCGTTTTGGTCCCATTATACCACCGGCGCATTATAAAATCAACAAAAAGGACTAATTTCAGTCCTTTTCTCTATATGTATGGGAGTTGATAACAATTATGGAGCAAAAAATCAAGCAGGACATTTTCATCCCTATTGGGCAAAACATCCGTCGAGTCAGAAAAAGCAGAAAAATTGGTCAAACTGAATTGGTCCGACAAATGCAGCTATTTGGTGTAGATATTACAAGAGAAACATTAGTTAAAATTGAACGCGGTGTACAGCATATCCAAGCACAGCAATTGTATGCCATCAAGGTTCTATTGGATACCACTTATGATGATTTATTAGCGCCAGAAGATAAGCAGTAATGGTTTTATCCACGATGTTCAAAGATGTATAAAAGACAAAGAGGGAAGTTCAAAAGTTCTTCCCTCTTCTTTCGTTTTGTATCTAATTTGTATCAAGTTCCGCATGAAGCAGGAGGCCGTCTTTTAGTCCCTCTTTATACACGCAGTCTATTATCATATCAAGTATTTCAATATCCAGTCTGTCAAGCCTGTTTGTGAGGTTGTCATACTCATACTTTACTCTGCCGCTGTAGTCGTGTATGTTTTCAAATATTTCCGGTTTGCTTATCATCGTCTTATCCTCCTGAATTATAATGTGCTGAGATTTGTTTTCAATGTTTCAATCCCTGTTTTTGATACTGCGATATAATATTTCTGCGTAACATTTACGCTTGCGTGCCCCATCTGATTGCACAGTATGTGAACGGGCGTATTCCTGTCGGCCAAGGCGGTTCCGTAAGTATGCCTTAGAAAATGATACTTAAAATAGATATGTAACTTTTCTTGTATCTGCTCAGCATGATACTTCATTGAATTTATAGTCTGCCGCTTTCCGTTGTCAAGGGTATTGACAAGTTCCAAGCTTGAAATGGAAGCTCCGTCTATATCCTCAATAAATATCTGATTCTGCTCTCTCTGCTCTGCGAGGATTTTATCGCTTTGGGTTTTCTTTTCGTAAAGATTCGTCATATACTCTTTAAGCGGCGGAGCCATGAACATCGTCCTTTTGGCGTTTCTTGTCTTGAGCGGCACAAGTTTGATGACACCATTTTCATATTGCATTTGTCTGTCGATCAGAATAGTTCTGCTTTTTAAGTCCACATTGCACCATTTGATACCGTAACACTCATTTATCCTCAGTCCGCAATATTTCCCTATCATGTAAGCAGTTTCCGCATTGGTGCCGCAAAAGTATTCATCAAGTGCCTGCATTTCTTCTCTGCTGAATATCACTATTTCCATATCCTCATCAGTTTTCATCTTAGGCATATGTATCTTGGTGTCCCTATTTACACATAGCTTGTTATATGTGTCCATGTCCAGATAGTTTCTTGAATACGCCTGCCCCAATATCAGATAGAACATCTTGAGGAAAGATTCCACATATCTATATGAATACCCTTTCTCATAATATAGTTCCGAAAGATAGTCGATAATCTCAGCGACGCTTATGCCGTCCACATATTTGTTGCCGAACCTTTCTTTAAGGTGAACATTCCAAAGGCTCTCCTGCTTTCTTATTGTGGCATAAGCCTTGCCCTTGCGGCCTTTTTCGCAGTATTCCGCAAAGACAGCGGCAAAGGTTTTGCGTTGAATCGGCTTTTTCCTTTTAACATCCATCTGCTCTTTTGCTATTGCCATATTCCGTGCTTTGACCGCCTGCTTTTCCGTCTTGAATGGATTGCCGCTGTCGTCTCGCACTTTCTTTTTTGTTCTGGTTTTTCCACCTACAATAATGGCATACCTATATCCCCAATTACCATTTTCCAGTTGAAAAACACCAACATTACCGTTGTTTGCCATAAAAAACCTCCTTGACTTGTAACTTTACTTGTCACAAAGTCAAAGAGGATAAGTTATAGATGACAGTATTAGTGCTTTTCCTTGTCTATCATCTCTTGAAATTCCAACATTTTCCCCATGTCCTACTGTCCTACAGTTCACGAAATGTGCAAGGATGAAGCCAGACACGGTGCTGCTTTTGAAGGTCTGCTGAAGAGATACTTCGGAAAATAAGGCTGTCTGCGGACGTGTTCCGCTATGCGTTGAAAATTCAATAAATGCGAAGATTAGAGAGCTTGCGTATGCGGCTCTCTTTTTTCGTGATTTCAGTAATTATGCTCATCATATTTTATTCAAAAATTTACTGCTTTCATGATCATAAGCAGAGCGGTTATTTTTTTATGTAAATAGTGATACGGATTTTCTTAAATGTAATGGTAATCCTTATCATTTTACCACTTGCTGTCATTATAAAAGTTTAATGACAATTTTGTGATGGTATGGTATGCTATTATAGGGAAAAATGGATTTGAAAAAGAAACAATAAAAGAAGAGGTACTATATGGACAAGTTTTTTCATTTGAAAGAAAACAACACTACAGTTTCGACAGAAGTTATGGCGGGACTAACGACATTTTTTGCTATGTCATATATTATAGTCGTTAACCCGGGGATCCTCGCACAATCCGGAATGGAGTGGGGCGCAGTTTTCCTAGCCACCATAATCGCTTCAATCATCGGCACCCTTATAATGGGGCTGATTGCTAACGTGCCGTATGCACAAGCTCCCGGAATGGGCCTGAATGCATTTTTCGTTTACACAGTATGCTTCGGTCTGGGATTTACATGGCAGCAGGCGCTTTCCATGGTATTCATATGCGGATTATTCAACATCTTCATTACCGCAACAAAAATCAGAAAGTACATAATTAAATCCATACCTGTGAGTCTGCAACATGCTATTGGTGGCGGTATAGGAATATTTGTAGCCTATATCGGTCTCTTAAACGTGGGAATCATTTCATTTGACAGCGGTGTTCCTGCTTTGGCAACTTTAGACCAACCTCAATTCTGGGTTTTCCTCATAGGTCTGTTCCTTACTATTGTGCTTCTGGCTCTTAAAGTCAAAGGAGCTATATTAATTGCTATAATACTTACTACTCTGATCGGTATACCATTCGGAGTAACCACTCCTCAGGAGACAACCAGTTTCAGCGAAGCCTGCCAAGCTCTGCCTTCAACCTTCCTGGCTATATTCCACGAAGGCGGCATTACAAGTTTGTTCACGGATATGTCCAAGCTGCCGCTGGTGCTTATTACAATTTTCTCATTCAGTATCTCTGATACCTTCGATACCATAGGAACTTTTATCGGTACCGGACGCCGCAGCGGTATTTTCAGCGCTGAGGATGAGAAGAATCTTGAAGCAAAGCCCGGTTTTCATTCCAGACTGGACAAAGCGCTGTTTGCCGACGCTACAGCTACTTCCATAGGAGCGTTATTTGGTACTTCCAACACGACAACCTTCGTTGAAAGCGCCTCCGGTATAGGAGCCGGCGGTCGTACAGGACTTACTTCCGTGGTAGTAGCTATCTGCTTTGCTATATCAGCCTTCCTGGCTACATTCGTCAGCGCCGTTCCTTTCGCAGCTACAGCGCCTGCTCTCGTAGCCGTAGGAGTTATGATGACATCTTCCTTCAAAGATATCGAATGGAGCGACTTCAATGAAGCGGTGCCTGCTTTCTTCGCCGGAATGTTCATGGCTTTGTGCTACAGCATTTCTTACGGTATAGCGGCAGGATTCATCTTCTACTGCATTATTAAAATCTTTACCGGCAAAGCTAAAGAAGTTCACCCTATCTTGTGGGTATGCACCGGACTGTTTATACTGAACTTCATCCTGCTGGCGCTGTTATAGAAAAATAACAGTATATTAAAATATAAGACCGCTTTCAAAGCCTTTATCTGAAAATTGGACTAATTGAAAGCGGTCTTTTTATTTTGTGTTTTATATACTCCTATCTCAACTTTTCAAACATTAAGCTAAGCAGCCTAAAGTCAAGCTGAATGGTCTAAAAAGGACCGTAACCTATAAGATTAGCTATGCATACTAAAATATAACCTGATGCAATCATAACAGCAAAAGTTTTCCACGCCATTTTTAGCCATGTTCCGTAGTTAAGTCCGCAAAGCGAGCAAGCGACCAAGCCTCCGCCCGGCCAAAGCATATTGGTAATTCCATCTCCCAGCTGATATGTCAGCACCATCACCTGCTGGTTTATACCCAGCATCTTTCCTAGAGGACTCATAATAGGCATCATCATGAGAGCTTTTCCTGAACCTGATACTACTAAGAAATTAAATGCGGTAACAAATAAGAATATAAGCAGCAATGTGATAAGCGCGCTCTTTCCTTGGAGCGCATTGCCCATATAATATACCAATGTATCCATTATTTGTCCCTGTGTCAGCAACACCATTACAGACTGGGCCATACCTATCGCCAGAGCTGCAGTTAGCACTTGTGACGCTCCCTGAACGAATATTTGGCAAAATTTATTTGGATTTATTCTATATATAAAAGCAACTATTATAGCAAATACTACATAGTACGCAGCGAACTGCGCTAGGGAAAATTCCAGTTCTAAGCATCCGTAAGCGATGAAAATTACCAGTGCCAGGAACAAGATAAGCGTCAGTCCCTCTTTCCAGGTGAAGTTTACGTTTTCCTGCTCGCCAGCCTTTTTCTTTTCCTCAATTTCTGCCAGTGTCTGCTTATACTCCTCGGCCGCATAACTTCTGCTCGGATCTTTTTTAATTTTGCGTCCATACATGAGAACGCTTACAAGTCCAATGGTTCCCAGCACCAGGAATACTACAAACCTATATCCGATTCCCGAAAAAGTAGGCAATCCCACAAGCTGCTGTGAAATTCCTGTGGTAAACATGTTGACCATGCCGCAGGCAAACCCTGCCGTAGCTGCGAACATTATAGTTCCGGCCGCCATTAACCTATCATACCCAAGCGACATTATTATGGCTGTAACGATTGGGAAAAACGGATAAACGCCTTCACCGGCTCCTAGTATGTTCATTCCTGCAAAATACAAATAAAATATTATTATTGCAATAATATTGCGTCCTTTTGTAATCTGCGTAAGTTTTCTGACCCCTACTTCAAGCACTCCTGTGCTGTTTAATATTCCCAGGCTTCCTGCAGACAGCAACAGCGAACCCATTATAGTCGAGCCATTAACAAATCCATCGTAGAGAGCGGACCAAAAGTCTTGAAAACTTATAGGATTTTCATTTTCTATAAACTGAAAAGTATCAGGGTCTACAGCGTTGCCTTCGCTTCTGTCGAAAGTACCGCTTGGAACGACATATGACATGACTGTTACCAGCAGCATGATTAAAAGCAAAATGACAAACACATGAGGCATTTGAAAACCTTTCTTTTTATTTATTGTTTCGCCCATTTTTTCTATTGGTACGACTCTGCCGCACCCCTCCTTTTCTATTTACTTCCAAACCTCGTGTAATGTTTCATATGACATTTATATCTTATACTTGAGCACATAAATATAAAATTATATTTTGCATATAATTCAATGCAAATATTAAGCCAAATTTTATCATCTGATAAAGATGTTGAAAATTAGCGATTTTTTAATTTATTATTTAAAAAAACTGCAATTTTGTAAATTTTTTATGACAGTAGCTTATTTTTTTTAATCAAAAAAGTAAACAAAAATTTACAACTTTCTGTGCTACCTCCTGATTTCATATTTCTAATTGCATATTATCGATATATTTGCTATAATTCAATAAAACTAAATCAGGATTCCAAGCCTCTTCAATCTTGAGCACATTGATAAAATCAAAGCGATCATTGTATCGTTTTCGGAGGGATAATATGAAAATTTTGGATTCTGCTTTAGCTATCAAAGAGCAAATTTTAACCGACAGGCGTCATATACACAAGAACCCGGAGGTTGGTTTTGACTTGCCTGAAACTGCCGCATATGTACAAAAGAGATTAAAAGAAATGGGTATCAAATCCCAAATCTGCGGCGGTCCGTTAGACAAAAAAATGAGAGAAAACTTTAAATTTGCAGGATTCCCCGATATGAAAGCTTCTACAGGTGTAGTTGCGACTATCGGTCAAGGGGAGCCCTGTATTTTATTGCGTGCCGATATGGATGCCCTTCCTATGAATGAAGCTGAGGGACTGGTAGATTTTACGTCTCAAAAGCCGGGTTTTGCTCACATGTGCGGTCACGACGCTCATACTGCTATGCTTCTCGGAGCTGCCAAAATTCTCAAAGACAGAGAGGACCAGCTTTGCGGAACTGTCAAGCTTATGTTTCAAACGGGAGAAGAATGCGGATGTGGGTCAAGGCTCATGATAGAACACGGGCTTTTAGAAAACCCTCGTGTAGACGCTGCCTTTGCCCTCCATGTTATGGCAGACCAAGAGGTCGGCACCGTCGGATATACTCCCGGCATAACTTCAGCAGCCATGGATACCTTCATGATAAAAATAAAAGGCCGCGGCGGGCATACATCAACACCTCATCAGTGTATAGACCCCTTAATGATAGCTAATCAATTGTATACTACCTTGAACCTGCTCAGCGGAAGGGAAATAGACCCAAGAGAGACGGTCGCCCTTTCAGTGGGCAAATGCGGAGGCGGAAGCGCTGCCAACGTGATTCCTGATACGGCGGAATTCCAGGTGGCAGCTAGGACTTTCAACAGAGACGTAACTAAACATTTGACTCAAAGAATTCCTGAAATAACGGAACACGTAGTAAAGATGTGGCGTGGAGAGTACGATATGATTTCATTTCACACGCCTTCCGCATACAACGACGAAAATTTGTGTCAAGAGCTTGAGCCCTTTATCGGCGAAATCATGGGCGCAGATAATGTCGTGCAGCTTCCATGCATGGCAGGAACTGAAGATTTCGGATATGTGGGAGAAGAAGTTCCTTCCATGTTTGCTACAATCGGTGTAGGCGGCAAAGACGCTGCTCCTATGCACAACCCAAATATGGTCATAGACGAAGATATGCTGCCGTACGGCGCCGCTCTTCATGCCAACGTAGCCATCAACTGGCTTAAAAATCATAAGAAATAAGGTGAAACCAAATGAAAAAATACGATACATTATATAAAAACGGAAAAATATTTACTTCTGACGATCACAATCTTTATGCAGAAAGTATGGCTGTCAAGGATGGAAAGATAGCGTGGATAGGAAAAAACGGCCAAATCGATGAAAGCGATGCAGCCGAAATCGTAGATCTGGACGGAAGGCGCGTCCTTCCTGGTTTTGTAGACTGCCACATGCACGCTATAATGCTTGCAGACTGTTGTCAGCAAATTTCAGCCCTGCCGCCTGTCGTATCATCCATTGAAGATTTAATCAATAAAATAAGAGACAGTAGAAAAGAGCAATCCGCAGGGCAATGGATACAAGGCTGGGGCTATGATGAAGGTAAATTGGAAGAACACCGTGCGCCCAATAGATACGACCTTGATAGAGGTTGCAGCGATTCTCCGGTAATCGTCAAAAGGACATGCGGTCATGTGTGCGCAGTTAACAGCAAAGCGCTGGAAATGGCCGGCGTTACTGCCGATACTCCCGACCCGGAAGGCGGCAGGATAGGCCGTGACAAAGACGGCGCACCTGATGGCATTCTCTATGAAAACGGGCGAAATGTACTTAGCGATATAATGGCTGAGAAAACCGTAGAAGACATCGCTGATGATCTGCTTGCTCTAGACAAAATACTCCTTTCTCAAGGAGTTACCACCGGAGCTGATATGGGCGAATTCACCGACAGCGATTACAAAAGCATATATAATCTTGCTATAAAAAAAGGAATGAAAGTCAAAGTAGCCTGCTATTACATGTGGGACGAAGTAAAAGATAAAAAAGATTTCACCATAACAGAAGAAGATATGGATCCTTCAAAGGGATTCCGCATTGCCGGCATCAAACTTATAGGAGACGGCAGTGTTTCCGGTCGAACCGCATGGTGCGATCAGCCATATCTGGGCAGTACAGATGAATATGGCATACCTGTATGCAGTGAGCAAGATATAGAAGATGCCATAAAATTCTGTAAAGAGCATAAATGCCAGCTTTCAATACACGCCATGGGAGCTAAGACCATAGATAGAGCTATCGAGCACACATGGCAGCAGCAGCCTTGGATAACAGGAGATACTCCTTATGTGAGATTAGAGCATGTTGCAATGCCTACTGCGAGTGCTGTAGAAAAAGCCGCTAAAGCGGGGATTGCTTTTGTTACCCAGCCTATTTTCCTGTATGCAGAAATAGAAAGCTATTTGACCAATTTGGGGCTTGAACGAACTCAAAAAAATTATCCAATATCAGATTGGCTTAAGGCAGGTGTCAGAATAGCTTTCAGCACTGACGCTCCTGCAACAGCTTGGGCAGAACCGTCAAACCCGTTCGTTTGCCTCAAAGGCGCTGTAACAAGAAAAGCTTGGGACGGTACCGACTGCGGCAAGCAGCACAAAGTCGATATACAAACAGCCATAAAACTTTATACTTCTAAGGCTGCTCCTATGCTGGGATTTAAAAATATAGGAGAGCTAAAAGAAGGATACTGGGCCGACTTTATAATTCTCGACAAAGATATACTTTCCGTCCCGGCCGATGACATTGATAAAATACAAGTTGAAGAAACATATGTAAACGGACAGCAGGTTTATAAGAAGTAACCAGGCCGTGTTGATATACCGTATTTTTGTATCTTCTGATTAAGGCTTTGGCGACTGATGCCAAGATGTCGGGCAGCCGAAGAAAAAGTTTTATGCGACTTTATGGAATCTTCAATGAGAAATTTTTCATAAGCTTCGATATTCTTTTTCAGGCTGCCCAACCACGGTATATCTCGCATGTCGGCCTGATTTTCAGCCACCAATTTTTCCACTTCCATATCCGATAACATATACGAAGGCAGATCGCCTATGCCTATAATAGTCGTATCGCACAAGTTAAACGCTCCTTCTATGACATTTCTCAATTCCCTGACGTTACCTGGCCAATAATAACTGTGAAATATCGTCATCACATCCTGTGAAACTCCTATTATGTTTTTCTTCATAGATTTAGAATACTTGTCAGAATAATACCGAGTAAGCAGTTCTATGTCTTCTTTTCTTTCTCTGAGAGGCGGAATGTTAAGCATTACGCTGCCAAGACGATAGAACAAATCATCTCTCAAGGTTCCTTTCTTTACACAATCCAGAGGCGGCTGATTGACAGCTGCGATTATCCTCACGTCTACATCTATCGGTTCTGTGGCACCTATCCTTGTAATTTTCTTTTCCTCCAGCACTCTCAAAAGTTTAGCCTGCATACCTATGTTCATAGAATTTATTTCGTCCAGAAATACCGTTCCCCCTTTGGCGCTTTCAAATATGCCTGCCCTGTCTTCAGCTCCGGTATAACTTCCATGTACCGTACCGAAAAAAATGCTTTCCAAAAGAGTCTCGGGAATAGCTGCGCAATTTTGAGTTAAAAACGGCTTTTCTCTCCTATTGCTGGATGTATGCACCGATTGGGCCACCATTTCTTTGCCTGTGCCGGTTTCTCCGTAAATCAACAAGGAGGATGACGTTTCGGCCAATCGGTTTATCTGATTTCTCAATGTTTCCATCGACTGACTGCGACCGATAATATCAGAAACAGTAAAAAGTCTTTTAGGTTGATGGTCTTTATCGGAACTTATATCCAGCGCAGTTAAAGCTTGCTTTCTCGTAGGCGAATGAGTTATGCATACAGCTCCTATAATCTTGCCGTTCTCTTTAATCGGAAAGGTATCGTCTACTAATTCAAAGCTCTGTCCTTTGGCCGTTGTAAGCACGCTGTGATGATTCAACGTTATCTCGCCTTTTCTGAGAGCTTTTAAAATAGTGCTTTTGCCTGGTTCCATAGTGGGATATATTTCAAAAAGATTTCGCCCTATATAATCTTTTTCTGTAAGCGGCGTCAAATCCTTTGTATAACGCCTGATATAAACTATATTCGCTTTCGTATCTGTAACTATAACTCCATCCACATAATTTTCCATATTGGTTATTATATCCAGATAATTTTCAAGCATCGAAATCCTCCTTATATAGCCTCGTCATCTACCTTGGTTTGCCTATATAATAAGCTCATGCTTTAAAAAATGTCAACAAAAATTTACAAAAAATATATAAGCAAATATGTTACAATTATAAAATAAGGGGGAAGCTATGATTTTACATACAGGAAACAGAACTGACATACCGGCTTTTTATTCAAGATGGTTTTCTGAGCGGTTAAAAGCAGGTTATGTTATGGTGCGTAATCCCTATAATCAATACTGGTTCGTTACCATTACTTGCTATGGCAAAGACATTGAGCCTAACGTTCCTGAAAAATCTCATATTATGCAATCCTTTAAGCAGCTTTCTTCCATAGTCGGAGCAAACAATGTGGCTTGGAGATATGATCCAATCTTTATCGATGATGTTTACACTTTGGACAGGCATTTTGAGCGGTTTAACTCCATGGCAAGTCAACTTTCGGAATACACCAATACATGTGTCATAAGCTTTATAGACCTTTATGAAAAGGTAAAAAGAAATTTTCCTGAAATAAGACGGGTATCGACAAGTGAACGGCTAAAAATAGGACAAGAATTTTCCTCCATAGGAAAAAAATATGGAATAGCCATCAAGACCTGTGCTGAGGGTGAGGAACTTGCCAGGTTCGGTATCGACTGCAGCGGATGCATGTCAAAGGAAACATTGGAAACTGCCATAGGTTCGCGGCTTTCGCTGCCGTCTGGTTATAAAGGCGCGAGGGAAGAATGTTCTTGTATTTTAGGCAGTGACATAGGACAATACGACACTTGCGGCCACCTCTGCCGCTATTGTTATGCCAACTGGAATAAAGAGGACGTCATTAAAAACATGAAGCGTCACGACCCATTATCTCCTTTTTTAATCGGAGGTTCGCTGCCGGATGATGAAATCCATCAAGCTCGGCAAGAAAGCTGGCTGGATATGCAATTGTCCTTTTATTGATATTATCGCTTTAAAATGGTAAAATATATTAGGAGCAAATAATAAATGCTGTAGAGAGGTCGCAAGATGGTTCGCAAAGCAACAAGAGAAGATTTAGATGAAATTTTAAATATATACAAAAGCGCGAGGCAATACATGAAAGCCACAGGCAATCCCGATCAGTGGGGCGACAATTTGCCTCTTGCAAGTACTGTGGAAAGCGATATGGAAAGCGGAACCCTATACGTAGTAGAGAGGGATGGCCAGCTATGCGGCGTCATGGAATTTCATATAGGAGAAGACCCTTTTTATTCCGGTTTTCATGAACTTTCATGGGATTATGAAGGGGATTACGCTACAATTCACAGACTTGCAAGCAACGGAAAGCGCAGCGGCATATTTTCTGAATTTTTAGAATTTGGAAAGAGAATATGTCCCAATATAAAGATCGATACCTATATCGATAATATTGTAATGCAAAGTCTTATTGAAAAAAACGGCTTCAAAAAATGTGGCGTTTTCTTTTCCACGCCTGACAGGGGCTGGGTTATATATGAAAAGAGCTTTGATTAATTACAAAATGCCAGGCCGGTAATCATTATATATATTTTAAAGCTCCCTTATGGTATCTATGAGACAGTTCATTTCAGTTATCTGATTTATTCTGCCTCTCAAGGCTGCGGCTCCCGGGATTCCTTTTATATACCATCCAACATGTTTTCGCATTTCCCTTATGGCTACAGTCTCTCCTTTTAAGTCAGCCAAATCCTGCAGATGAGCCAGCATCATCTGTTTTTTTTCTTCCTTAGAAGGCTTCTCAGGCAAAGGCTGATCTTTCCACGCGGCTATGGCCTCTCTGAATATCCAAGGATTTCCAAGTGCTCCTCTTCCTATCATGACGAAATCGCACCCGGTTTGCCTCATCATCTCAATAGCAGTTTTTCCGTCGACAACATCTCCGTTGCCCACAACTGGAATATCGACAGCGTTCTTAACTTTTGCGATATAGGACCAATCTGCCTTGCCACTATAGTACTGCTCCCTTGTACGTCCGTGAACAGATACGGCTGCCGCGCCGGCAGCGGCAATGGCATGGGCTACTTCTACAGCATTAAGGCTGTTGCTGTCCCATCCTATTCTTATTTTAACCGTTACCGGTTTATCTGTGTTTTTAACTACGGCTGATACAATATCGTAGATAAGATCAGGGTTCTTCAGCAAAGCAGAACCCTCGCCGTTTTTAACTACCTTAGGCACAGGACATCCCATATTGATATCTATTATATCGCAGCTGTGCTTATCTATCTGTCTGGCGGCATACGCCATTATATCAGGCTCATGGCCGAATATCTGCACACCGAAAGGCGCTTCCTCTTTTCTGGCATAAAGCAATCTGCCGGTATTCTTATCTCCATACCACATGCCTTTTGCGCTTACCATTTCGGAAAACACAAGAGCTGCTCCCATTTCCTTGCAAATTTTTCTCATTGAAGCGTCGGTTATACCGGCCAGAGGCGCAAGAAAAAAGGGATTGTCCAATGTTATGCTGCCAAGCCGCAATTCTTTCATGACTTTCCCTCTCTAATTTTAATTTACATTTTTTTCAAGTCTTCTCAAAGCCAAAGCAATGGTAAGTCCCGGAATTACGCGGTTACCTGTTATTTCAACTCCTAAGACTTCATTTATTTTCTTAAGTCTGTACTGGACCGTATTGGTATGTATTCCCATAAACTCAGCAGTCTTTCCACTGTTCATGCCTGCATCCAACACGAAAGTTTCCAGAGTCTCCAACATCTGTTTGCTTTTGTTGTCGGACTCCACTTTAAAGTCCTCAAGCAAATCCATGAAGTTTTTCTTTAAATATCCGCCCTGAGCTTGCAAGTTTATACAGTTGCTTACAAGCGCCAAATCGTATTTAGTAAATACTCTTTTATACGGGAATATTCCTCCTACCGATGACCATGTTTCATTTATAAGCCGAAAACCATCGCCTGCACCTTCAATAGAGCCGATTCCAGTCACATGGAAGATCCTTATCCTTTTGTTTTCTTTCAACTCATCAAAGAATTTAACACATATGGATTTTTCACCTGTTTCTTCATGCTTCAAGGGCGCCGTACCTTTTATCAGCACTCCGTAGCTCTCTTCTCCTTCTTTAATGCGAATCACATGTAAAAGGCCTTTCTCTTCAAAAGAATTTACTATTCTGTCTTCCTCAGATGATTCAATACCTCTGGCATAAAAAACAGAAAGTATATCTTCTGATTTTATACCGGTCTCATCCTTAAGGGAATAAGCCAGGCTTTTATTTCCTCTTATCAAGGATTTTACAAATTCTGTCTTGGCATCTCTTTCAGGAGTAAATTTCCACATCCCCATGGCAAGCTCTATTATCTCAGCCAGTTTGGTTATTTCTCCGGAAGAATAGTTGTCGTCATTGTCCACTATAAGCAGATAATATTTATCGCCTTTTATCTCAATGGCTCCCCAATATACCAATACGCCATCTATATCCACCAAACTGTAAACGCCATTAAAATTCAAAGCCACATCCTTGCCGCGTCTTATGGCTGCCTCTACTGTAGTCTTATACCTGGTTTCTACCGTAAGGATAGGATTGAATTCTTCACTCATCAGGACCACTTGAAAATCGTTATTAATAGCGGCTTCCCTGAGAGCCTGTTGGAAATTGCTATGCTTTTCAAAATTAAGCAAGTGAAAAATTGTATTATTTATCAAACTGTTGTTGAAGTTGCTGCCATAAAGGACTTTTTCCATAACTTCCGTAATTACCCTGGAATATCCTATATCACGGCTGCCTATCAGGATTATCAGAGGGAGAGCCGCTTCTTCAGCAGCCCTCATCACATCTGGATAACTTTGATTTTCCCCTGAAGAAGACTCCATCTGAAAGACCACCACAGCAGCTACCTCATTTTTTGCTAACTGACGTATTACTTCCTGCTGGGCTTCAATGTCCTTTTTCATTCCGGCAAAAGTAGTCAATATCATCTCATCTTTCTTACCGCAATGTTTTATGGCCTCGTCCACAGTTGAATCATCCATGACGGAAACAGTTCTAACCCTGTTGTCCAACTTGCTTTCTCCCGCAACAACGACACATTGTTTGAAAACATCCAGTTGTAAGCAATCCTTAACGGTTACTTTCATTTGAATCCTCAACTTCCTCTTCGTGATCAGGAGCTTCATCGACAGAGTCATCATTCATATAATCCTCATCGTATTTTTCAAGCTCCTTTTGCATTCGCTCTTCCTCTTCTTTCAAGAGACGCTCTCTTTCAGCAGCTTCTTCGGCATTTTTAGCCATTTTCTCTTCTTCAAATACCTTAACCTTAGCTGCCAGTCCTTCAGCCGTAACCTCTCCTGTAAACAGCTCTTCAAACTGCTGTCCGTCAATGGTCTCAACCAGAAGCAGCGCCTCAGCCACTCTTGTAAGAATATCCATATTTTCTTTGAGAAGTCTCTCCGCCTCTTTATATGCCTCATCTATTATTCTCTTTACTTCTGCATCAATTTCACGAGCGACTTCGTCAGAATAGTTTTTATGAGTAGTAAAGTCATTACCTAAGAATACTTCTTCTGAATTGCTGTAATTTACGGTACCTATCTTTTCGCTGAAACCATATTTGGTTACCATATCACGAGCAATTTCAGTAGCGCGCATGATATCGTTGCTGGCGCCTGTACTTATATCATCCAAAGTAAGCTGTTCAGCCACACGTCCACCGAGCAGATGAACGATAGCATTTCTCATGCTGCTTCTCGTTTCATAATTTTTATCTTCCTTAGGCAGCGTCATGGTAAATCCTCCTGCTCTGCCCCTTGGAATTATCGTAACCTGATGAACAGGGTCGCTGTCAGGTATGCATCTTGCGACAACTGCGTGACCTGCTTCATGATAAGCCGTAAGTTTCTTTTCTTTAGGACTGATAACTCTGCTCTTCTTTTCAGGTCCGGCTATTACTTTCGTTATTGCTTCTTCAATCTCTTCCATTCTTATAAAGCGGCCGTTTCTTCTGGCTGTAATCAAGGCTGCCTCATTGAGAAGATTTTCTATGTCGGCCGGAGTAAATCCCGGAGTGCGTCTTGCAAGCACCTCAGGAGTAACGTCATCTGCCATAGGCTTATTCTTGCTGTGTATCTTGAATATTTCTTCCCTTCCTTTGATATCAGGAACTCCTATGACTATTTGTCTGTCAAATCGTCCCGGTCTTAAAAGAGCAGGATCCAAAATGTCAGGCCTGTTGGTAGCAGCAAGTATGATAATCCCTGAATTTTCTGCAAAACCATCCATCTCCACCAACAGCTGATTTAATGTTTGCTCTCTTTCATCGTGACCGCCGCCTATGCCTGCGCCTCTTTTGCGACCGACTGCGTCTATCTCGTCTATAAAAACTATGCAAGGCGCATTCTTTTTAGCTTGGTCAAACAAGTCTCTTACTCTTGAAGCACCTACACCTACGAACATTTCAACGAAGTCTGAACCACTGATAGTGAAAAACGGCACTCCGGCTTCACCTGCAGTAGCCTTTGAAACATAAGTCTTACCGGTTCCCGGAGGGCCTACTAAGAGTATTCCCTTAGGTATGCGAGCCCCGAGCTCTTTATATTTTCTCTGGTCTTTAAGAAAATCAACTACTTCTTCCAGTTCTTGTTTTTCTTCATCCAGACCGGCTACATCAGCGAATGTTACTTTCTTCTCTCCGCCTTTTACCATCTTTGCCCTAGATTTAGCAAACTGAAACGCTTTTCCGTTGCCGCCTTGATTCATCATGATGTAAAATAAAAAGCCCAAAGCTATAACCATGATAATAGTAGGCAGCAAGCTTAAAAATACAGAGCCGGAATCAGGAGGATCACTTTCATATTTTAAAGTCCCTGCTTGCATTTGCGGGAACAGATACAGCTCATCTATCATGCTTATTTCAACCACTGAGTTGGCATAAGCATATACAATTTCATCATCACTTATAGTACCTGTAAGCTTCGTATCCGTAACATTTATTTCTTTTATCTTTTCATCTTCCAGATATTGAACAAACTCAGATAAAGGGACTTCTTTCACCTGCGCCTGCTCATTTTCCATACCTCTGTAGATAAAGGCTACAATCAAAACCGCAACAAACAGGAATATATAAATACCTATATTTTTTGCAAATCTTTTCACGATTCTCCCCTTTCAAGATTTTGTATATTTCTACAAACACGTTAGAATATTTTATCACATATATCACAATTTTTCAAGGACTATTATAGGCTCCGGAGCGCCCTCTTTTACTTTATTTGAAGCCGAAAACCTGCCCTTTTTCTTCATCACATCCCGCGGATATAATTCAGACGGCATTATCCACAGCACTTTATTTCCTGCAGCTAATATTTCCACTTCATCTCTATATCGCTTAGGAAGCTTTTCGTCCACAAAAAAGTCTTGTAATTTTTTATAACCTGTACCTATATCTATCTTATCACCATCTCGTCTTTTTCTAATGCAAAGGCTGTCCCTATCTATCCCGGAAAACGCCCCATGAAAACGGCCTTCTTTTCTGTAGCTGGCATACTCGCTCATGCTCATCTGACGAATTGTCCAACCTGTCGATTTTTGAATTTCTGCATTTTTTTTAATAAATACCAGTTTCTCATATTCTCTGGATACTTGATATTCAGCAGAAATCTCTGCGAGCGCAGAAGGACTTTCTGAAAACAATAAACTGTCTATGGCCTCAAGATGGGAGAAGGACACGTTTTCTTCCATTCCAATCGATTCTAAAGCCATAGTATATATGCGGCTTCTGATAGCTTTATGAAGGCTGATAAGTTTTTCTGTGTAGAAAGCCTGTCTATATTTGTTTCCATCGGCTCTGGCTGCCTTATATCCCTCAGAACTGAAGCGGCGTAAAAAATCTCTGTCGCATGAGGATATTTTTCCCAATCGATTGACAGCTTCAGTTATATTGCCGTTAAAGTTTTCTTCTAAATATGGAATCAGCAAATTTCTTATTTTGTTCCTGGTATATGTGTTCTCGTTGTTAGTATGGTCTATCCTTGGCGATAAATTTCTATTTTTGCAATACGCCTCTATATCTTTCCTTCCGATATCCAATATAGGTCTTATAACAGCAAATCCGTTTTTGTCAAACCGCTTATATGACATGCCTGCCAATCCGTCTGTGCCGGTTCCCCTCATAATGCGAAAAAGTATGGTCTCGCATTGATCATTGGCATTATGCGCAAGGGCTATAGCAACTTTTTCTCTAGGCACAGGCCGCTGTGGATTATCTGATATTTCAAGGGCCATTTGGGAAAATGCGTCATATCGGGCCTTGCGTCCTGCTTCTTCAGATGTGATTCCCAATTCTTTGGCCAACGCCTTGCAATCAGTAACTGCCACACTGCATGGAACCTTTCTGCTTCTGCAAAGATTCTCCACATATCTTTGGTCTTCTTCAGCCTCTCCCGGCCTGAATTTGTGGTTCACATGCACAGCATAAAGATGCAGTCCCATTTGAGGATTTTCTTCTGCAATTCGAAAAAGAACATCAAAAAGGCACACCGAATCAGGGCCTCCTGAAAGGCCAACTATGATGTGCATGCCTTCGCTTATCAGATCATTTTTTTGAATAACTTGCAATATTTTTTCTTTCATTTCAGACAGCCTGTTATATCTTTAATTTGCCTTAGTCTTGCACCGAGGCGGCGAGTTTTTTGATTCCCCATGCGGAGCAAAAGGAAGCTTTAAGCAACGCCCCAAGGACAAGAGCTAAGCAAAAAATTATATAATTTACTTGCTATAAGTATATACCTGACTTAATCCGAAGTTAATATTTAATTTTTTGCGGCTTTCTTGACCTTGGTTTTTTAAATTCCAAGTTTGACGGTTACAAAGCGTTGCCAAGCTGAATTGCAGCTCCTGCGGCACGGAATCAAAACTGTCTGAGCCGCCGAGGTTGCTCTTTCACTCCTTGAGTCTTGCACCGAGGCGGCGAGTTTTTTGATTCCCCATGCGGAGCAAAAGGAAGCTTGCAGCAACGCTCCAAGGACAAGAGCTTAGCAAAAATTAAATATTAACGCCCTTACTCTACCTTTATCACCACAGCCGTCAAATCATCTAATTCACGGCTTAAATATCTATTTCTGGCTTCCAATACGATTTTTCCCGCTAAAACTTTAGGACCGGTAGTCTGAGCATACTTCATCAAATAATCTTCCAGCCAAAAAGCCGAAAGATCATTTCTATCTGCTTCAGTTATACCATCTGACACCATTATAAGTACATCTCCGGGTCTGAGTTTTGCGGTGACATGAGTCAGCCTCAATTTGGGTAATATCCCTACCGGGAGGGCAGGCTGCGATATCCTCCTTATCTTATTACCCCTGACTACAAAAGACAATGCGGCTCCCATCTTATAAAATTTTGCCCTGCCTGTATCTTTATCTATTATGGTCAAATCTACTGTAGCAAAACTATCCTCTGAACCGCTTTCTTCAATCATGATTCGATTAACTTCTTTGATGGCATAAGCCACAGAAAAGCCCTCTTTTAAAAGCTTTCGCAGTCTGTTTATGACAATTCGGCTCTCCGCCGCCGCCTTCATTCCCTTGCCCATACCATCCGACAGAATGAAGGCCAGGCTGCCGTCAGGCAGCCTGCAGGCGACAGCAGCATCTCCGCTGTCGCCTGCGGCGGCCGATGATATGACTCTGCCTTTTCTTATTTTTTCAATTACTAAATTTTTATTCGCTTCCATAACTTTATGCTAACACAAATAGGAAACGAAAAATGTCGAACAAAGACGCCACGTCGTATAATTTATAAATTATTCCTCAGCTAATTCATCTATCTTCTTTCTCTGTTTTTCTACTTCAGCAGCCAAAGTTTTATCAATGGTATATACCATATTCAAAGCGTTCAAAGCTCCGTATTTTTCACCTAGCTCATAATAAGCCGTAGACAAAGTGAAATAATAAGCGTTATGCATCATAGGACTCTTTGGCTTATTTTTCATATTTTTAAGCTTATGAAGCATCTTCTTAGCGTCATTGTCCACTTTATATTCTTCAAGAATAGCATTATATTCATTCTCGAAACGCTTATTGAAAAAGCTGCCTATAATCGCTCCTAAAATCACAAACACGAAGAAGTGCCCGATAGCACCTGCCAACATCCAAAGAACTGCAAATCCATTCAAATTATCATGGAAATGCACTATTATAGGCGTTTCTACAAGCATGAGCGTTGAAAAATATACCAATAACCTTCCTATTCTTCCCATTCTCAATATCCTCCTAAATAATTTAAAAACACTACCTGATTGTTTACTTTATATTAAAAAACTTTTTTGCGTTATCCATAGTTCCGTTTGCTGCTTCTTCGTAAGAAATTCCTTTAATATCAGCTATCTTACGCACAGTATGCTCGACATAAACGGGCCTGTTAGGCCTGCCCCTAAACGGCACAGGCGTAAGATAAGGCGAATCTGTTTCTGCCAGCAGATATTCCAGAGGTATCGCTTCCACTGTTTCCACAGTCTTGCGATTATTCTTATATGTCACCGGGCCGGCGACGGACAGCGTCGCTCCCAGCTTGACATACTGCTGTCCCAGCTGGCTGCTGCCGCTAAAACAGTGCAGCAGCACGCGGGCGTCCTTTTCAAGGACGCCGCCGGCCCCGACACGCTTGGGGAACCAGCTGCATCTTTCATCTGAAAAAGCTTTCTCTTCCTTAAGAATATCCATGGTCCGCTGATCCGCTTCCCTCGAATGAATCACTATTGGGAGTTTCAGCTCATTGGCCAGCTGTATCTGCCTGCGGAACCAATACTCCTGAACATCCTGCTCTGAATGGTTATAATGAAAATCCAGTCCGATTTCACCTATGGCCTGTACCTTATCTTTGCCGGCAAGATGCTTTATCATCGCCAAAACATCTTCATCCATAGTTTTTGTATCGTGAGGATGAACGCCGACGACAGCATAGCACCATGGCAAACGCCGGGCATCTTTCACCGCTCGCAGCGAGCTTTCCAAATCGTAACCTATGTCCATCACATATGACACATCTGAACTCTCTATTTCTTTTATCAGAACTTCTCTTTCTTCTTCCGTATATGTGTCATTGTTTATATGGGCATGTGAGTCAAACAGCATTATCTTCTTCTCCATCGCGTAAAACTTTTATTTCAATTAACTTACAACTTCTCCGTCAGGTGCTGAAGTCGTTACAATTTCAACACGTTCTCCGTTGTCGGCAAAAAGGAGCATTCCCTTGGATTCCATGCCGCGAAGCTGACGAGGTTTAAGATTTGCAACGACGATTACTTTCTTTCCTACCATTTCCTCAGGCTTGAATGAACCTGCTACGCCGCTTATTACCTGACGCAGTTCCGTTCCCAGCTTGACCTGGAATACCAGCAGCTTATCAGCCTTAGGATGTTTTTCCGCTTTTACGATAGTTCCTACGCGGAAATCTATTTTGTCAAAATCATCGTAAGTTATCTCAGGTTTCAATTGGAGAGGTACGTTTTCCGGTTCTGCAGGCTTGTTCAGCGACTGCAATTCCTCCAGCTCCTTTTCGATATCAAGTCTAGGGAAAATAGGATTTCCTTTTTTAACCTGTTCGCCATCCATCATTTCAAAAGTGAAGGCGTCTTTCCATACCACATCTGCATACCATAATCCCATCTGTTTCCTTATCTCTTTGCTGGTAGTATGCATAAACGGATGAATGAGGATGGATATTATCCTGATGGACTCAGCCAAATTGTGCATAACCGTATCAAGCTCAGCCTTCTTGCTCTCATCTTTTGCCAAAACCCAAGGAGATTTTTCATCGATATACTTATTGGCACGTCTTACCAATATCCAAATTTCCTCAAGAGCCATGTTGAATGCAAATTTGTCCATCTGCTCCTCAACTTTAGAAGCAGCGCCTACAGCTATCCTCTTCAAATCCTCATCTATATCATCGGAAGTGGTCGCCTTAGGAACGGTTCCTCCGCAATACTTTTCTATCATGGAAACCGTCCTGGACACCAGATTGCCAAGGTCGTTGGCCAAATCATAGTTCATGCGCTTAAGCATAACTTCATTGGTAAATACTCCGTCCTGACCGAAAGTATATTCGCGGAGCAAGAAATATTTCAATGCGTCTATGCCGTAACGCTCAATCAATATTACAGGATCAACTACGTCATTGCCTTTGGCAGCTTTAGACTTGGATACCTTCTCTCCGCCCAGAAGCAGCCATCCATGCCCCAGAACCTGCTTAGGCAGCGGCAGACCGGCGCTCATCAGCATAGCAGGCCAGATTATCGAATGGAATCTGACTATTTCTTTGCCTACCAGATGAACGTTGGCAGGCCAATACTTGTTATAAAGTTCCGGATCGTCCGGATAGCCAAGGGCTGTAATATAGTTGGTAAGTGCATCCAGCCATACGTAGATGACATGTTTTTCATCGATAGGCACAGGTATGCCCCAATCAAAGGTGGATCTTGAAATGCAGAGGTCATCCAGGCCCTGTTTTATAAAGGAAATCATCTCATTTCTTCTGCTTTCCGGCTGCAGAAATGAAGGATTAGTCTCGAACAGTTCCAAAAGCTTATCAGCGTATTTTGACAGTTTAAAGAAATACGCCTCTTCCTTAGCAGCAGTTACCGGGCGTCCGCAGTCAGGGCAGCAGCCGTTGACCAGCTGGCTTTCAGTCCAGAAAGATTCGCAAGGAGTACAATAGAGGCCCTCGTATTCGCCTTTATATATGTCGCCGTTTTCATACATCTTCATAAAAATAGCTTGTACTCTTTTCACATGCCTAGGTTCTGTCGTACGGATAAAATCGTCATAGGATATTTCCATAGTTTCCCAAAGCTTTTTAATGCCTTCGACTATTTCATCCACATAAGCCTGAGGTGTTACGCCTTTAGCCTCAGCTAAAGTTTCTATCTTCTGTCCGTGCTCATCGGTACCTGTAAGAAAATGGACATCATAGCCGCACAGTCTTTTAAACCTGGCCATAGCATCAGCCATAACTGTGCAATAAGTATGTCCTATATGCAGATTAGAGCTGGGATAATAAATAGGCGTAGTTATATAATAAGTTTCCTTTTTGTCTGTCATCTTAAAGTATCTCTCCTTCTATTTTAAGCTTCTTTGGATTTTTTTACCAGTTTGTCTAAAACCACCACAGTGGCCACTCCTACAGCCAGGCCGGCGCCGGCAATGGCCAGCAGCTTTTTATTGCCGAGTACCTTTCCACCGTATTTAATTTCTTTCCCTTCTAATATTCCCTTCATCATCGGTAACTTCTCCTTTCAACATAATCAGCTATAAGGCAAGCTGCTTCATCTTCGTCAATATAACTGCTGTCAATGGATAAATTATAATTTCTATAGTCCCCCCATTTTCTTCCGGTATGATAATTATAGTAATTGGCACGAGCCTTATCATAAGAAGATACCTTGTCGTCTGCCTCTCTTTCACTCACACCGTATTTTTCTATAGCTCGTTTTACCCTGTCATCATATTCACCGTAAATAAAAGCATTGGTCACGCCGGGAAAATCTTTAAGCACGTAATCAGCACATCTGCCCACTATGACAGCTTCGCCCTTCTCGCCTATCTCCCTGATTACTTGGAATTGCGCAATAAACATTCTTTCATTGACAGATAACATATTGGCTCCTATTCCTTCACCAAAAGAAGACATTGATGAAAGGCTGTAAGCGAAACTGTTTTTCGCTTTTAGTTCCGACTCCTCCATCAGTTCCTTGGAGAAGCCGCTTTCTTTGGCCGCTATTTCTATTATTTCCTTGTCATAGAACGGAACGTCAAGCTTTTCAGCCAGCAACTTTCCTATTATCCTTCCTCCGCTGCCGTATTCTCTGCTAATGGTTACGAGTTTTTTCATAGATTACACCTCCTCGCAGAAAGCGTCATAAATAGCTCTTACAGCTTTTTCAAAATCTTTATTTTCAACTCCTACTATAATATTCATTTCACTGGACCCTTGTTCAATCATACGTATGTTGACCTTAGCCTCTGCCAACGCGCCGAAAAGTCTGGCTGCTACGCCTGATCTGTATGACATCCTGCGTCCTACAGTGGCTATCAATGAAATGTTTTCAATTACATCTATGCTGTCAGGTCTAAGTCTCGAGCGAAAGGCGTCCAAGACTTCGTCTAATCTATCTCCTATGGATTTGTTGGACATTACGACTGAAACGGTATCTATGCCGCTGGGTAAATGTTCAAAGTTTATATCATAGTCGTCCAATATTCCCAATATTCTTCTCACAAATCCACGTTCGCTGCTCATCATATTTTTATAAAGAGCTACTACAGTAAAGTCCTTGCTTCCTGCAATACCTGTAACTATCCTGCTTTTGGAAGGCGATTCTTCAAAATCAGCTTCTCCTACTATCATAGTGCCGAAATCTTCCGGCGCATTGGTGTTCTTAATATTAATAGGTACATTGGCCATTCTGGCAGGATAAATTGCATCTTCGTGAAGCACACCTGCTCCCATATAAGAAAGCTCGCGCAACTCTTTATATGAAATCATCTTTATCTGTTTAGGGTTTTTGACTATTCTTGGGTCAGCCATTAAAAATCCTGACACATCAGTCCAGTTTTCATAAACATCTGCTTTTAGTGCTCTAGCCACAAGAGCTCCCGTTATGTCCGAACCTCCTCTGGAGAATGTCTTTATTTTTCCATCAGGCGTTGAACCGTAAAATCCCGGAAGAACGGCTTTCTCATGCTTTAAAAGTTCTTCTCTTAAAGCCTGATCCGTTTCCTCCATCATAATTTTGCCTCTGCTGTCAAATTTTATAAGAGGCGCCGTGTCTACAAAGTCAAATCCCAAAAATGCTGCCGTCAATACAGCGCTCAAAAATTCTCCCCTTGACGCTATATAATCTGCACTGGGATTATGTCTCAGATTTTCCCTTATTTCATCAAAATAGCCAAGTAAATCTACGTCTACGCCTAAGTTGACTTCGACGGCCATAAATCTATCAGCAACAACTTGAAATATCTGGTCATACGGAAGATTATGATCTATATGGGTCTTGCACAGATACAATAAATCTGTAATCTTGTTATCTCCCTCAAATCTTTTGCCGGGAGCCGATACTACTATATATCTTCTATCCGGATCCTGCTCTATTATCTTCTTAGTCTTTGTCAACTGTATTCCGTCAGCAACAGATGAACCTCCGAATTTTGCTACTTTTATGCCCATTTCCAGGTGTTTCCTTCCTCTCAAAAATCTTATGTAACTTGAAATTATATTATATTACAAGACCCTGAAAAATTCAATTAATTTTGGTAATCTAAACAAAAAACAGTCGGCGCTTGCCGACCATTTTTTGTTTCATTATTTATTTACGCCCGGCTTTTGTCCTAAGCAATGAGCTTGGTTTTTTTCAAGGCTAATACGATAACAGGTATAAGGATTATATGTAATATTATACCAGGGATTGCCTCAAGAACTGCTCCGCCTATGAACATCTGCCATGTAAACGGAGTGCTTACGACTCCTGCGATTATCAACCTCACAACGCCCCATACTACCCTTCCTGCTATCATTGATATGATAAGGGACACATAAATGTTAATGGTTTTTTTCGGAAGAGCTTTGTACAATAACCCTGCTACGAGACCATATGTCAAAAGTTCAAATGCCATAGCCCATCCTGTAGGCATAAGCGGCGGCATGCCGAACAAGAAGTATCTGAGCAGAGGTGCAACAAATCCCACTGCCGAAGCCCATTTCCAGCCGCAAATATAGGCACACAAAAAAATAGGTATATGCATAGGGCAGAGCATATTGCCTATGGTCTGTATCTGTGCCGTAAGAAATGGCAGCAATAGAGCTATAGCCAAGCAGAGGGCTGCCAGCGTTAGATTTTTAATGTTGTGTTTTTCGTTAGTCATTTAAGAGTTCTCCTTTTACAAAAAATAAAAGATACAAGCCATAACTCCTTCTGGAGTGCTTGTACCTTCTGGTATAAATCTTCAGCTTCTGCTGATCTCCTCAATGGTTTCTATAGCGTCGTGTATAAGTTCCGATGTTTTCTTGTCACCGACGCCAACTATTATATTATTACATTTATTGACGGGAATCAAGACTTTTTTTGCGTTGCTTTGTCCTACTGCCGCTGCCATCTGAGGCGTTATCTCTCCCAGCAATGAGTCTGCTATGGCTATTCCTACAGGTCCTACTATTATATCCGCTGTTCGCGCGCATACCACTACGGCGTTTTCTCCTGTAGCTCCGTTATCGGCTCCGGCTTTTAGCATACTGTTTGTGGCTATTATATTAGTACCTACCGCTATAACTTCCGATTCCGGCAATATCTTTTTCACATCTTCCACCAGCTGTTTTCCCAACATACCGCCTTGTCCGTCTATAATTAAGATTTTTTTCATTTGTTTTTATTCTCTCTCCCCTTTCCAGCCTTTTTTCTTATGTCTGCCCACAAATCTTCATTTAGCATTAATTGAGCTTCTTTAACATCTGACTCATTATCCAGATCTACTATTTGTGTGGCGCATACATAGCGCTTATACCAGCCTTTTGAAATGCTGCTTACTATGGATTTACTGCATATGGCTGATTTTTGTCTGGCTCTTATCAAATATACCCTTATGACAATGCCTATCTTCATAAGTTTTACTTCGAATACCGCGTCTTTGTGACCTGCACGCTTCAGAGCGCCTCTAATGTCTTTAACTATATCATCACACAAAACTCTCTTTTTTTCAGAATTACATATGATAAGAAAGCCAAATACGAATCCTACGGTAATCACTACAGTTAGCCAATTGGGGAAAAGCCCATTAATGGCTAAATATATTATTATGGCCGGCAAAATGCCCATCCATCTGATTGCTTCCAGAATTTTTATTTTTCTTTCCGACCTTTCCATTTTCACCTCATTGATTCAAAACGACAGGCACAACTGCCGCCTGTCTCTAAGATTTTCTGTCTTTATTTATTATATGCATAAATCCGCTTAGTTGCAATACGAAATACCTGATGTTATAATGATTTTACAGGAGGTGTGATTATGAATACAAAAAAGCCATTAAATAAATACTTTGATCATACACTTTTAAAAGCCGACGCTACTCAAGCTCAAATAGAGCAATTATGTCAGGAAGCCTTGAAATATCAATTCTATTCTGTATGTGTCAACGGATGCAACGTGCATAAATGCGCAGATATCCTTAAAGGCTCAGATGTAAAAATAGCTGCGGTCGTAGGCTTTCCTTTAGGCGCAGGCACTACTGCTTCAAAAGTTTTTGAAACAGAAGAAGCTTGCAAAGACGGCGCCGGAGAAATAGATATGGTAATAAATATAGGCGCTTTAAAAGATGCGGATTATGATTTGGTAAAAGACGACATTAAGGCTGTGGTCAATATCGCTGCCAAATATAGCGCAATCGTAAAAGTAATCATCGAGACTTGTCTTTTAACAGATGACGAAAAGATAAAAGCCTGTCAGCTTTCTGAAGAAGCCGGAGCTGCTTTCGTAAAAACGTCTACCGGTTTTTCCACAGGCGGAGCCACAAAAGAAGACGTAGCTTTGATGAAATCTGTAGTCGGAGACAGACTTCAAGTGAAAGCCAGCGGCGGTATCAGAGACTATCAAACCACTATGGAAATGATAAAAGCAGGTGCTGACCGTATAGGCGCCAGCGCTTCTGTCAGCATAGTAGAATCTGAAAATCATTAGCGATTTACAATTTGATAATGTAATGGCCCAAGAGCTGCAAGATGTGATGTCTTGCAGCTCTTTTGCTTAAAGATTATAACTGGCTGTTTCTCCTCTTCTTCCACACAACGCCTCCTGCAGCTGCCGAAGTCATCAGTATGAACAGAAATGCCATTATACCTTCGTCACCGGTCTTAGGAGTTTCTGAAGTCTTGCTGTCATCTCCGGTGCCTGAAGGCTTTTCAGTATCCCCCGGATTCTTGGTATCATCAGAAGTGCCAGGCTGCTGGTTATCGCCAGAGTTTTCATTGTCTCCAGGTTCTTCATTACCTCCCTGGTTTTCCTCAGGGACATATTTCACGATAGTGTCCGCAAGGGTAATTTCCTGAGTACATTCTTCATCGGCATAATATTTGCCGCAATATTGGCAATACCAATATTCAATGTTGCCATCAGATTCTTCTGTAGCTGAAACGGCAGGCACATTAATCAGTGACGTATGACCCGGTGTCTCTTTTATCATTTCTTCTGCGAACTTGATCGCCTGGTCATACCTGAGTTCCAGCTCCAATTGATATTGACTGCGCAAAGCTTTATATTCGGCTGAAGGGCTCTCAAGAAGACTGTCTTCTACAGAAAGAATTGCTTCTTGATACCAATCGTGCCATGCTGCCAAGACTTCCTTTTCGTCGGCCAGAGCAGATGCGTAATCTCCTCCGTTGTTCTTTGCATAAACTTGATGATTGAGAGTATTTTGCTGCTCAATTTCAAACCTTTCAAGAGCGGCTGTTTTAACCTCGTTCAGTAATTCCGCTGCCAATTCCGGGTTGTCATCGGTCGCATTGGCCATAATCAGCGCAGCTCCCAAAGAAGTTATTCCTACGTTTTCCATTTCATCCGCGCTGGACATATTCAGAGTGTCAACAGAGGTATGATACGTATAGTCAGAGAAATGCCATGTCAACAGTGCAGGTATGCCTTGAGCAAGGAATCTGCTGTGGTCGCTGCCGCCCTCGTAAGGACATACATCTACTCGGAAAGTGTTGTCATGATGCTCGATTACATTTTGTGTGGCATACATGTAAAGGTCATTAAGGTAGAAACCTTCCTGGAAAAGTCCGTTGATGGATCCGGCTCCCCAAAGGGTATGAGAATCCGGCAATCTTACGAATTCTCCGTCAGAATCTTTAAAAGTTTCATCGTAATAGCTTCCGTCTTCCCATGGAAGGGTATCTAAAGTGTAATTGTATACTGCTGATGGGTCAGGAGTTTTCTCTATTCTCATTACTCCGCCGGTCTTATCAGGATCTTCCCCTGTCATGTCCAGATTAAGCACTGCGACTATATTTTCTTTTTCTGCCGAATGACTATTCATGTAGCACGTAGCCATCTGCATTTCGTCGCCCCACATAAATGTAATAGTCCTCTCAGGTCTTTCTAAAGTGCCGTCATCTATCATCTTTTTCATTTCTGTAGCTATGCCCAAAAGGGTTGCAACGCCTGTAGCGTTATCATTGGAGCTCGGTTCTTGCACATGGGCGCAGAGGAATATCCTTTCTTCCGGTTTTGTGGAGCCTTTTATTTCCGCTAAAGCGATTGCCTGGCCCTTGCTGCCGTAATCATTATCGTTCATGGCGTATGTAGTTCCTATGCTTACGCTGTTGATAACTACAGGTTCCTGAGATTTCTCCAAAAGTTCTTTAAGAGCATCATACTGGTCGTTAGAAAATTGCCATTCAACGATAGGCTCTCCTGTTGCTGTCTGCGCTGACGTGGTCGTCAAACTGGCTCCGGAAGCGTATCTGGCTGATCCGTAGAACGGGTCTGTTATGTTTCCGTTTTCGTCTTTAGGTGTATTAACATCATCCAGGCTGGCTTTCGATGCAATCGCTACAGCTCCTGCATTTTGTGCCAAAGTAAATGTACTTCTAAGCGATGAGTCGGAAAGCAGCACTTTTCCCTTAAGTTCTTGAGCAGTATACCCCTCGCTGCAGGTGGTTCCGTTAGTGGTTCCTATATATACTACTTCTCCTGTCACTCCTTTGGCGTCTGCAGGATCTGTGCCGGCTTCTTCAGTAAAACAGCTGTTCCATGCAAGATGTACCCTTTTATTCAACTCAGCCTCTTTACCGTTTTGCACATTTATCCTGTTTCCTGCAGAATCTTTTTCGATTATCCATTTCCACATCTCATCTATGCTTTCCATGCCATAATGGTCAAGATAAGTATCAGTAGTAGGATTAAAAGCATATGATTCCACATTAATCCTTTCTATGAGCTGGTCCTTGCCTTGAAAATCTCCTGCCGACGTAACCTCCAGCTTGGCATATTCAGGATCCCATGTAAGGGTATCAATGTCATTGAAATACGTTACCCATGCATAGTCATCATCAGTAGCGCTGCTCTTGTCGTTAGCGCTCTTGTTATACTGATCGCTGGTCCCCTTTTCCGCGTCGGTGTACCCCGCGTCAACCAGCTGACCATGCACGAAGGAATCTATTACTTGATTCTGCCATCGTCCTCCTGTTGTACGCCATCCGAGATAGACATAAGATAAATAATCAAACATGTCTTCTCCATCAATATGTTTTCCCAATTTTTCAACGGTTTCTTGCATGTACGAAACCGCTTCTCCTTGCGTGTCCTGAGCAAAAGCGAAGCTAAATCCGCTCAAGACCATTGTGAAGCAAAGCAACACGCATAATAGTTTTTTGCTCTTTTTCATCCTCTTTCTCCTTTCTCAAAAAAGAACTATAACTACCGCTTTGATTTCAAATTCCCTTGCATTCTTTCAGTTTGAAATTTTCTTCGGGGCGAATTTATTTTCTTAATTATACGGTCAAGCCATGATTGACAGGCCTTTTTTATACAAAAAGAAACGCGTTCATCCGACATTTTCATGCAAGAATAAACGCGTTTTTGCTTTTTGGGCTAAATTCTTATTTCAGTTTTTACAGGCCTGCTTGCGCCTTCAAAGTCTCCGCCTTGTCTGTATGTTCCCAAGGAAGATCGATGTCTGTCCTTCCGAAGTGTCCGTAAGCAGCTACCTGCTTGTATATAGGTCTTCTCAGATCCAAGTCTCTTATAATCGCGGCAGGTCTGAGGTCAAAGTTTTTCTCTATCAGTTGAGCTATCACATCGTCAGCCAGCTTTCCTGTTCCGAAAGTATCTACCATTATGGACACAGGCTTAGCGACTCCGATAGCATAAGCAAGCTGTATCTCGCATTTGTCTGCAAGACCTGCAGCTACCACGTTTTTGGCTGCATATCTCGCTGCGTATGAGGCGCTGCGGTCTACTTTTGTAGGGTCTTTTCCTGAAAATGCGCCGCCGCCGTGGCGAGCATATCCACCGTAGCTGTCCACGATTATCTTTCTTCCGGTCAATCCGGAATCTCCGTGAGGACCGCCTATAACAAATCTTCCGGTAGGATTTACATAATATTTAGTATCTTCGTCCAAGAGTTCTGCCGGTATGATAGGACGTATGACATATTCAATCATGTCCTTTCTTATCTGCTCTTGCGTTACATCAGTATCGTGTTGAGTGGACACCAGTACAGTGTCTACCCTCTTCACTTTATCTCCGTCATATTCAATGGTTACCTGAGTTTTTCCATCAGGTCTGAGGTATTTCAGGGTTCCATCTTTTCTCACATCAGCAAGTCTCTTGGCCAGCTTATGGGCTAATGCGATTGGCATAGGCATAAGTTCTGGAGTTTCATTGCATGCGTATCCAAACATGAGACCCTGGTCACCGGCTCCGATAGTGTCAAGCTGGTCATCAAGAGTCCCCTCTTTGTATTCCAAAGCTTTGTTAACTCCAAGGGCAATGTCTCCTGACTGTTCATCTATGGCAGAAAGTACTGCGCATGTGTTGCCGTCGAAGCCATATTCACTCCTATCGTAACCTATATCCAGTATCACCTTTCTTACGATTTTAGGAATATCAACATAGCAGCTTGTACTGATTTCTCCCATTACCATAGCATAACCTGTAGTTGTGGTAGTTTCTGCCGCAACCCGTCCGTAAGGGTCTTTTTCCAATATGGCATCCAATATGGCATCTGATATCTGGTCGCATATTTTATCAGGATGACCTTCTGTAACTGATTCTGACGTGAATAGTTTTTTCATATGTAATTCCTCCTTTAAAAAACCTCTCTTTTCTAAAAGAGAGGTTGGTAATATCAACATATTTTCCTCATCTTTCAGAATTTTTAGATTCTGTAGGATTTAGCACCTTTTATGCTTACAAGCACCTAGGTTGCCGGGCGTCTTTGGGCCTATTCCCTCAGCCACTCTTAATAAGGATTATTTTTTTATAAACAAAGTGTTTTCTTCAATGATATTATACCCTTTTGCGTTTAAAGTCAACCAAAGATAATAATAATTTGTTGTTTTTTCGGCAAAATCATGTATACTTATGTTATATAGTCTTGTAGAGCTTCAAATGAGGTAATCAATTTGTCATCAAACAACAAGCAAGTTTTTAATTTAATAAAAGGTGGTTTAGGCGAATCGGCTGAAGACAGCACCAAAGAATTTGCGGGAGCCACCGTCACTGATACGCGTCTCATGGGCGTAGTAAGTATGACTGTCCACTGGTATCTGCCGGAAAATTCTCAAATGACCGACTTCTACCAGTTCTTTTACTTTGACGCTGAAGAAGATGGGTTCGAGACGTATTCCAGCTTTCTGGGAGGCAGCTCTCCTGAGGATTATCAGAAGGTGATCAAAGCAGAGAACCAACTTATTGGTGGTCTCGGTGGCGCTCAAGTATCAATCACAGAAAAGGAAGCTCGTTTTCTTCTGCAAAATTACGTGGATTTTAACAGAAGAAACGATATACCTCTGCCTTCCGGTTATAACGAATATGAATTTATGCTTACACCTGCCGTAACCTTATCGGATGCCGAGCTTCATCTCTTTATGTGCAAACAGTGTACAGTTGTGGATTCGCCATACCAAGTTATAACTTATTTTCTCATGAGATGTTTCGGAAAGGATTTCGAGGCAGCAAAGTTTTTGACTAAAGGTTATGTGCGCACCAATCTTTTTCCGGAGCATAAGGCAGCTACCTTATTAAAAAACACCATAGAAGATTATCAAGATGCAGTAAGCGGCGCCAACACAAAATATCAACAGACAGATGAAGACGGCATGTTTGAAACCTTTCAAACCATCAAATCTTATATGTGCGAATCGCTTATAGAATATGATGGTAATTACTTTTTAATAGTTACTCAAGTTTCTTTGGAACACTTTAGAGTTGTAAAATATGATAAGGTCTCGGTCTTCAAACTTTCTGCTGCAGAAGCAACGATGATGACACGCAGAAGCGAATATATAACGGTCATGGATGTAATCCCTTACGCGCCTGAATTTACGCAGGATTCTACCCTGCTGGCCGGTCGTGCCATGGTCTCGGATCATGATGGCGGTAAGCTGTTTATGATATTCCGTTCTAACAACGATCATGTTAAAAATCCAATCTATATGCTCAACGACGACGTCCTGGGGATTTATTATTTTGTGGAGGACAGTCAGCTTATTTTGGCATCATATAGCCTTGAAGGGATCAAAGCTCTTGAGTCAGACCTTAAGAATTCTTATATGTATGATTATGTTGTTCCCGTTTCAAAATACGAATTCAAGGAACCTGTACTGTTTGATTTCATAAACAGCGGTTTCGACGATTTCGAGGATTTTGTAGAAGTCATTTCTGTCAATCCCGAAGATGAAGAATAAAGGGCATCTGCCTACCGGCAGATGTTTTTTCATTACCATGCCGATTCTGAACTTGGCAAGCCCTCCCCAACGCTGACTTTTTTCCTGAATAATCGCAAAAAAGTCAGCCAACAGGCAGAAACGCAGGTCGAAATCGGTCGAAAGACGCCCGCGACTGACTTCTTGCTTTAAATTTTGTCAAAAAGTCTGCAAATAAGCGTTTTTGCAGACTTTTTGTCTAATTTTTATAATTTTTTGCATTTTTGACGCTTTTTCCACTGGCAAAATACCATTTTATGTAAATTTGCTGACAAAATTCAAAAAAAGGAAATTTTATCAATACACCTAATGCAAGAGTCAGTTTAAGATTTCGTGTAAAAAATTTCAATTTTTATTGCTTTTCGCATTTGGCAAAAATAAAAAACAGAGAGCCGAAGCTCTCTGAAAAAACAATGTCTATATATTTATCTGTCTGAACTCTTTATATTTTCAATATTATCGTCAATCGCCTCTTCTTTTCCTTCTTTTTCATCATTGACCTGTTCTTCAACCGTCTCAGCGGAATCTTCAGTTTCGGCACAACCTTCGCAAGTAGCTTCGCAGCTGTCGCAGGTCGTTTGATATTCACCGCAAGCAGTTTCGCAGTCATCGCATGCTTCTTTATCTCCGCAAGTTTCGCAGTCATCGCATGCTTCCTCGCAATTACCGCAATTATCACAAGCTTGACCACCGTCAACTTCCACATCAAAGGATTCCTCATACCCAAAATCATCGCTGTAAAAATCCGTAATCTTGTCAAGTTTTTTGTCCACTGAAACAGTTTTTCTGCACAATATGATGAACATCATTATCAATTCATAACATATTCTGAGCAATATATTTCCTAATACCAAGATTAACAACCCGCCTACCAAAGAATAGGTAAACAGCATGACCACTCCCACGACTACCAGAACAGCCGCCATTACTATGTAAAGAAGCTTCATGATCTCTTCTGTATAAAATTTATTGAAGCTAAAGAAGTTATATATCTTTTCCGTAACGCCTTTATATTTTCCTTCGTTCTTTTTACTTAAGAACGTAAAGTAAAGAACAACTCCCAAAATGATTGCCGCTAAAACAGCTACCACTAAAAAGGTTACCTGTCCTCCGTAATAGATACTATAGCTCTGGCTGTATGGATACATCATCTTAAATTCCCCCTTATATATTTATTTAATTGAATTCATAAACTTTATTTTTTATTGTAACATTTTGTCGTTTTATGTCAACTGCTGTTCTCAAGAGGACAAACACTTTTCAACATCATTTAGACCTTTATTTTTCAATGGATTCCGCTTTTATCCACAACTATATCAAAAATCGTATACAATTATATCCACATGGACCTGTGGATAACTTTAAAAGCTACAATCCCACATTTTTCAATACAATAGCCATGTTTTTTCATTTGTCAAGAGGAAGTTATCCACAGATTTTTTTAATGTTTTTTCTACTTTTTTTGTCTCTTGTTCGCACTATCTACTATCTTTATATTTTCCGCCTTTTCCAGGCACAATATCTCATTGATACCCTCCCATACGGCAACCCCCACCTTTTCTTGATATTCACGGGTTTTTAACTTTTCACACTCATTTACATTAGATAAAAATCCACATTCGATCAAAACCATAGGACACGTTGGATCTTCGAAAACTAAAAAATCGTCCTTGGTCATAATGCTTCGTTCGCGACCGTCAGATATGTTTAATTCAATGGATTTCTGAATGCTTTCTGCATATTCTTTCGAATTATGTTCGTTTGTTCGTCCGTCTGTTCTTTTCACATCATCCTTTGGGTAGAACACTTGAGCGCCATATACCGATTGGTCGCTTGGAAAACTGTTCAGATGTATAGAAACCGCCAAATCTGCATCTGCTTCCTGAATAATCTCCTTTCGTCTCAAAAGATCCTGGCGTTTCTGATTCCTGATGCTGGCGCTGTCGTCTGTATGCAGGCTTACATCAGTCTCTCTAGTCATCACTACATATACAGGATATTCTTCTGCTATTTCTTTCAGCTTTAAAGCAATTTCTAAATTAATATCCTTTTCCAAAGTGCCGTCAGCAGAAGATGCACCTCCGTCCATGCCGCCATGACCGGGATCTATAACTATGACAGGACGCTCTTCACCGCTTTCAACCGATGTTTGCATCATCTCTGCATTCTTATCATCTGAAGTTTCTTCATTAAATAGCTTATCCCCACACAAGACCATCAGGCAAAAAGTCAAACTGCACGCAAAAGTCGCTGCTGCGGCAATTATTTTTTTTAAGTTGAATTTCATGATACACCTCCAGGATATAAATATATGTATATCCTAAAGGTGTTATCATCATATAGAATACAGATTACTTTTGGATTTTTCAATTGACTTCACAATTATTTCGCATAAAATTCAATTATTTAACTTTTATAAGAAATTTTATGCTATACTTTATTCATAATCAAAAGAGGAGATTTTAAAGTGAATACAAAACGGCTTTTTAAAGACGATGTATATTTAAAAAATGCGCAGGCTTGCATTACTTCTCTATCTGAAGTAGATGGAAAAGCTCTCGTCACTCTGGATCAGACCATATTTTTCCCTACCGGCGGCGGCCAGAGCTGCGACCAAGGCACCATAAACGGTTTAAAAGTTCTTGACGTATATCAGCAAGATGAAAACATCTACCACCTGGTGGACACAACTGCTGATGGCTTGAAAACAGGTCAGCAAGTAGTTTTAAACCTGGATTGGGAGCATCGTTTTGATAACATGCAGCGTCACTGCGGCGAACACATCCTAAGCGGTATATTCCATCGCGAGTTTGGAGGCGTCAACAGAGGATTCCACATGGGTGACAAATACATGACTATCGATATCAGTCTTGAGGATGATCCTGCTTTTACAAAAATAACATGGGATATGGCTATGCTCGCCGAGCTTGAAGCCAACAAGGTAATCTGGCAGAACCTTCCGGTTATAACGAGACACTTTGAAGATAGAAGTGAAGCTGAATCACTGCCTTTGCGGAAAGCTCTCAATATCGATGACGATATAACCATCGTGTGTGTAGGCTCAATAGAAAATCCTTCTGACTGTGTCGCCTGCTGCGGCACTCATCCCTCATCGGCAGGGCAGGTAGGGATGATAAAAATATACAAGGTCGAAAGCAATAAGGGAATGTTCCGCATATATTTCGAAGCAGGCCAAAGAGCCCTTGAAAAATACAGGGTTCAGTTTGATACAATTACCCAGCTGGAAAACAGCCTTTCTGCCGGCAATGACGATCTTTTGGACAAATATAATTCCCAGCAGGAAAAGAACAGGCAGGTTCGCACGCAGCTTTATCTATTGAAAAAAGAAATAATAAAAAGAGAAGTCAAGGATATAAAGGAAGAAATGCTTCTTTCAGATAAGCCTATTGTACGCAGTTACGATTTGCTGTCTGCAGACGATATTTCGGCCATAGCGCGCGAAATCAGCGATGATATACCCAAGATACTTTTTCTTGTGCAAAACCCGTCAGCAACTGTTTTTTTGTGTTCCAGTGCCAAATCAAAAATTGACTGCGGCCAACTGGTAAAGGATAATGCCGGCATTTACGGCGGCAAGGGCGGAGGAAATAAAACCCTTGCCAGAGCCATATTCAGCAAGGAAGAATACATTCCTACCTTTATCGATCTCATAGAGAAACATCTGCGATAAAAAACGGTCGCGTTCAATGCTGCAGGTGGATAAGGAAGTACGATAAACTTAATACATTTGTGGCATTGCAGAGGTAGAAACCAAGACATCAATCGAAAGGTTGGTGTCTTTTTCTATGCCTAAAAATCCGCACATTCGTATAATATAAATCCTTTTGCTACAATGTAGTCAAAGGAGGAAAGATTACTATGAAAGAACCTAATGTGCGTTATCAAAACCAAGGTGATTATCAACTGCCTTGCATTACCACAAAAGAGCAAAATGAACTACATATCGGCGTATGGGCAAACCGTCATAGGCAATATCTTAAACAACATCATCGTATCAAATACTACAATCTGTTAACATCGGAAAAGTTGTACCCGTATCTTGCCGACATTGAGGAACAAGCGGAAGCAATGTTTTCACAGCTTGTCAAATCACTGACCGAAAAGGAAAATGTTACAGAAAAACTGAAAGCTAATAACCCTATGCTATGGGTGCTAAAGATGAACAACATTCGTAACAGAGCGATGGAAATTGTGAATAGCGAGGTGATTTTTGTATGAGAAAAATCGTAATATTTACTATGATATTGACCGTCATTTTCGCTATGGCAGGTTGTACTGCCCATAGTGAGCCTGGCAAAAATGCGGTTGTTAGTTCATCGAGTAATGCCGTATTTGACATAGCGCAAGCGGAAGAATTGTCCGAGAAAACCATAAACGAAACCGTTGATAAAAGTACATTTGCGGAAGAAACAACACAGACGACTACCGCTGAAACCGGCACAGAAAAGGTGCCAAATGAGCCGATTTTTTCTCAAACAACAACAGCAAATACCGAGCCAAAGCAAGATACTCATACGCAAACAGAACCGCCCAAAAGCGAAAAATCTGAGCCTGAAATCACAACAAATACTGTTTCGGAAGTCACAACAGCAGTTGAACAAATTGAAGAATTCGATATATCCTATTGGATTTCTTACGCACAAAATTATGCTAAAAGTATTGGCTTTACCCTCGACGAAACAGCTACCGAATGTTGGGATAATCCAATATCCGCTAATGCAAACAACAAAAATATCGGTGACGATATAGAAAGCAGATTGAACAGATACAAGAATGTTGATGGATTTACATCGGTTTGGATATGGGCAGAAAAAATATCCGATACACAGTATGAACTCTATATCGGATACGCATAAAGAATTGAGCACGGATTGCAGAAATACTCTGTTGTCCGTGCCTATTTTTTGTTTGATATTTACTTTTGAGTGTAAAACTGTCTTAGGTAAAAGGTGTGTGCAATCTTAGCGAGCAGACCGGTTGGATAACCAAACGGTAATCTGCCCGCTTTCTGCACATACTGAGCGAGCAGACCATTTATGGACAGATTGTCCAAAACGGTGCTGTCGCTCGTGTTTTTAGCGAGCAGCGAGCAGTGTATTTATGGATACATTCCATAAATACCTCGTTAGGGAGACCCCCTAAGACCTGATGGTATATTACAGTGAGTTTATTATATTAAGCAAGCTCTGATAACTGTCAACATCGTGATACTTTACCTTGCTCGTGGACATTTCGTTGAACAGCTTCTTTGCACAAGAGATTTTTGCCTGCTCAATGGGTCTTAATTCAAGGCTTTCCATTGTACCTTTGGTCTCGGCAACAAAGAAAATATGCTTGACCTTACCCTCATAGAAAGCGATTGCCCAGTCAGGCGAGTAGTTACCCACCGGAGTAGGAATTTGGAATGTTCTCGGAAGCTTAGCGTAAACGCATACTTCTTCGGCTGCGTCCAAATCCTCGGCAAATTTTCTCTCAATACTCTTTTCGGCAGAACCGTCGGTAAAGACATAATCCTGAATAGCTTTCTTTGCGAGGAACGCCTTATCAAAGCTCTGTGTATTCTTTTCGGCGGTAAAGATAGTGCTGTCGTATTCGCCCTCTATGGTATCGTAGGAAATATGCTCGACTATCATCGTAGCTTTTTGCTCGTTGATAAGCCTTATAACCTTTGTAATAAATTCCTCCGGGTTATTTTTGAACATATAGAGCTTGTCCGCTCTTATACCCTGTAAAATTGCCGATACTGTCTTTCGGGTAAGGGTAGTTCCTTCTGCCACTTTGCCGATAAGGTCATATTTAATCTGACTTGTTTCGGCGTGTTTAAGAGTCTGTGTTCTTGTTTTTTCGCCGGTAAATGAAGCTCCACGCTCAATCTCATACTCATTCATTTCAGCTTTCTGACGACCAATAGTTGTGGTGTATTGAAGCTCTGAAACAAAGAGTTTTTCATCAATGTGAGCGATTGCTTTCTTAATCAGCTCGTCGCTGTCAAACTCAACCGTGTAAGCGTACTTATGGTTAATCTCACGCCATAAAGCCTGAAATTCTTTCTTGGCAAAGTTTTCGTTAAGCGGATTGTCCTTAACCTTTGTTTCGTGTCCGTCGGTAAACATATCTTTAAGGATACTGTCGTCGTAAACAGACTGAATAAGCGAATGAATACCGTCTGCCATAGGTTTCAATTCTTCCGGCAGTTCAGCAACTGTTCCACTCTTTACTTCCTGACGGTATTTGTCCGTAACCTTACGCTTCATATCAACATAGCCGTTTTGAATCAGATAGAACTCAATCGCATTGGCGGTGTTGTCATCAATGAGTGTAGGTACGTCGTCAACCTTGACATACTTGCCCTTAAAGTATTCACTTGTGGCAACGGTCGGTCTGTCATATAGAACGGTTTTAATATCCGACTGTAAATCGGTAACAAAGCTCTTATAGCTCTCGCTGGCAACAACCGTAAGCGTGTTTATATCGTGTACGGCTTCACCGCAGCTTTCAACATCCATACGGTTACCGTTCTGATTTACGCACAAACGAAGTCCACGACCGACCTCTTGGCGTTTCGCCGTATTGCTGTCGGAGTGCTTGAGCGTACAAATCTGAAATACATTCGGGTTGTCCCATCCTTCACGGAGTGCCGAGTGAGAAAAGATAAATCTTGTCGGCTCGTCAAAGGAAAGTAAGCGTTCCTTGTTTTTCAAAATAAGGTCATAGGCAGAAATATCATCGGAAAACTCACTACCACGCTTTAACTGGCTGTCTATGCTTCTGCCCGTCTTTTTGTCAATGCTGAAATATCCTTTATGTACCGCACTTACATCGCTGCAAGTGGATTTCAAATACTTCTGATACGGCGTGTCAAACAGATTGATATACTCATTCAGTACGCTGATATATTCCTGCTCAAACATAATGCCGTATTCGCCAAGCACTTCATCACCGTTTTCATCGTACTGACGATACTTTGCTACCTCGTCGATGAAGAATAGGGACAGGCATTTGATACCCATATTAAAGAGCTTTTCTTCCTTTTCAAAATGAGAAAGGATTGTTTCTCTAATCTGAATACGACGCATATCCTTTTCGGAAACATCGCCCACAACATCGCCGGATTTGATTACTTCACCGTTAGTAAAAGTAACTGTTCCTCGAAGTGGGTCAATTTCGGATATGGTATAGCCTTTGTACTGCTCCATTTCTTGAGAAACATAGTATAAATCATCGCCAACGCCAAGAGTACGGGGTTCTCTGTTTATAGATTTTTTGTACCCGATTTCAAGCTCGATTTTTGCCATAGGCGGCTTCTTGCTTGAAAGTACAATCTGCTCAAGGTACAGATAGCTGTCCGTACCTCTGAAATTCTTTACTTCAAAGCCTTTGACTTCAATTTTCTTAACCAGCTTCTTATTAAAGGCGTCCAAAGCGTCAAGCACATAGATAAGATTGTGTTGTTTTGCGTGGGTAGCCGAGTAGTTCAGGCTGAAAAGCGGATTGAAGTTTTTAAGTGCCTTTTGTGTAACATCTCCGCCCATTTTCTGCGGCTCGTCCAAAATGATTATCGGTCTGTTAGCCTTGATTACATCAATCGGGCGGCGAGAACCGAACTCGTCACGCTTTGAGTAAATAATACGGGCTTCTTTGCTTCTGCCGTCCTCTTTCAGAGAAGAAGCGAAAGCCTGCGTATTGATAATCATTACATTGATACCGGAGCTTGACGAGAAGTTGTCAAGCTGATTCAGGTTAGAACTGTTGTAGATAAAGAAACGAGCCTTTTTGCCGTAATGCTCCATAAAGTGGTCGGCGGTAATCTCAAAGGATTTCTTCACGCCCTCACGAATAGCAATACTCGGTACAACAACAATAAACTTGCTCCAGCCGTATTTTTTGTTCAGCTCAAACATCGTCTTGATATACACATAGGTTTTACCCGTACCGGTTTCCATTTCAATATCAAGGCTGCACCTACCCATGTCTTTGACGAGGGAAGTAGAGAGTTTTATGTTGTTCTGACTCTGCAAGGTCTGAATGTTGTGGAGAAGCTGCTCATCGGAAAGCTCCACCAATTCATTCTTATACCCGGTATCATTAGTCGGGTCATACAACTCCATTTCTTCGTCTGTCAGACCCAAAGTCATCTGCATATCAGCAGACTTCATTTTACCGAGGTCACGTATATAGCTGATTTTGTCGTGAAAGCCTTGTCCGTTAAAGACTTTTACAACTGCGTCAACTGCGTCCGTTTGGTATTGTTGTATTTTGAAATTAAACTTCAATTAGGATGCACCTCCCTTAAAGAACTGCAATAAGAATAGTGGCAACAAGAGAAGCCAGTGCAATACCCGCAGAAATAAGAGCAATGACCAGCATTTTTGTATTATACTTTTTTGCTTTTTCCGCTTCTTGTTTGCTTTCTTCCAGTTCTTTCTCTTTCAATAGATACAAATCGTTAAGCTTTGAGTAGTTATCATTAAGTCCCTCTACCACTTTCTGATTTCCTTCAAGTATTGGCTTTATTTCCTGTGCAAGAATCTCGTTTAGTGGAGTAATGTTATCAAGGATTTCTCGATTTCGCCTATTCATTTCATCAATAAACGAAGTATCTATTTTTGGGGTTAAATCAGATAATGTAAAACCGTTAAAATCCATTACAGCACCTTCCTTACTGTGTCAGGACTATATGCGGCGAAAATCTGTTCAAAGTTCGTTGCGACACTATCGTTTGCCATAGAGCTGTCACGCATTACAAAGTAGTAAGGTTTCTGCTTTGCAATTTCGGTAATCACTTCTTCTGTCACATTGTCGTCAAAGCAGGCAATCAAGTAGTTTTCCTCAACATTGAACACTTTCTTTCCGGCAATGGTTGTTGCTTCTATTTTGCTTGAAAGCAGAACACCCAAATCAAGCATTACTTGGAACAACAAATCCTCCGGAGTTCTGTCCTCTTTAATGTTATCTTCAAGGCGAGAAAAAAGCGACGGTTCATATTCAGCCGGGTTATAATAAACCTCTTTCATATTGGAAGTGTCGCACTTAAGAACACGGAAACCGCCGTCAAACTTGGCTTCGGGATTTTCCTCGGCAATTTTCTTTGCTGCACGGCGAATACGCTCTTTGCCGATTTCACAAATGTTTTTATATCCGGCTTTGTAGGCTTCGCTCTTTTCGCCTGTTTCTTCGGGAAGCTGAACCATAATGAATTTACGGTTTCCACCGTCCTCAGCATTTAATTGCATTACTGCGTGGGCGGTGGTGGCGGAGCCGCTGAAGAAATCGAGGATATAGTCACCCTCTGACATACCAACTCTAACAAAATCATAAAGTAATGCGGCAGGCTTAGGGAATGAGAATATTTTTCCGTTAAGGATTTCCTCTACTTCCGCAGTACCACGACGGCTTGAATATTTTGTGTCAAGAAGCATACTTCTGATGATTTTTTCACTGTGTCGCATTTTTTGAACGATGCGAAATTCGTTAGAACCAACCTTATAGCCAATAATTTCTTGGTTCATATAGGTTTTGGCTTTTTCCTTGCCCCATCTCCAAACAAATTGCACACTATTTTTTACGGACTTTGGAGGGTAGATTTCCACACAATTTTCTTTAGGTTCTAAGCCGATGTTGAAAAATTCATCGCCGTTAATAAGCAGCTTTTCATCAAGGTAAAGATAGAAAGGATAATACAAGTTTGGTCTGTTCAGCTTGTGAAATGCCTCATTACTGTTGTACAAAGGATGAATATTAAAACCACCAATAGCATCAGAATATTTGAATTTCTTGTCTGTATCGGGCAACATATTTGTCTGAGTATATTCCATATTCTTTGCGTAGAATAGGCAATACTCGTGCATTTTACCAATGTGTCCGTAGTCTCTGGCGTTCGGTGTTGAATTAACAATAAAAGTGCCACAATGATTAGAACTTCCAAAAATCTCATCGCAGATTTTCTTTAAGTTAGTAACCTCATTATCATCTATAGAAATAAAAATTACACCTTCGTCTGCAAGCAAATCTTTTGCAATTTTTAATCTTGGGTATATAAAGTTTAACCAATCAGTATGGAAACGTCCGTTGCTTTCGGTGTTCTGCACAAGGCGATTACCTTCGTTATCGTAAGTATTATTGGCTTCCATAAAATCTTCTGCACTCATCGAAAAGTCGTCATTATACACAAAGTCATTTCCTGTATTATAAGGTGGGTCTATGTAAATCATTTTTATTTTGCCAAGATAAGTCTCCTGCAAAAGTTTCAACACTTCAAGGTTATCGCCCTCGATATAGAGGTTTTCGGTGTTGTCAAAATCAACGCTTTCCTCTCTGCAGGGGCGGAGGGTTTTGTTTATGGGTGCATTGGCAAGAAGAACAGACTTCTTCTTGTCGGGCCAAGTAAACTGATAGCGTTCTTTGTTACCGTCAACGACCTTGCAGGAAATCTCCTGCATAAGCACATCCTTATCAATAGCACGGACTACCTCGCCGTTTTCATCAACCGTTTCAGTAACAGCGTTAGGGAACATAGTCGCCAACTTCTTGAAATTCTCATCAGCCTTATTTGCCGTTTGCATTTTCAGTTTATCCATTATGCTTGTCCTCCTTGATTCAATGTAATAACCGAATTGGCAAGGCGTTTTTCTCCACCAACCGGAGTGGTATAAAATCTCTGCTCGATACCATACAGTAGCATTTTCAATTCGTTTTCAGACCCAACCTCAAAGGCATTTTCCGCAACTTTCAAGTCGGGACAGTATTCGCCTATGTAGGCAAAGATATTCTTTCTGTCGGTTTCTCCGAGCTCAGACAAGGTTTTGGCTGCAAGCGCAATCCTTTTTCTGTTTGCAGTTTTAACCTTGCTGCCGGAATAGTCATCCTTCAAGCTGATAAAATCACTTGCAAGAAAAGTATCCGTTTCTTCTTGTGTGGCTTCACGATAAAGCATATCTATCCCTCTGAATATACCGGTAATAGATTCGAGCCTACGGAAATATAGGTTGTCGGTAGTTTTGTCATAGATTGCATCCGGCAAGTCTCTTATGACGATTTCTGCGCAGTTAGTTTTATACGTAAATCCCTCTCCAAAATGTACAATTCTTTTTTGCGATACCAATTTCGACTTGGAAACATTTTGAAAATAGATAAACCTGTCATCAACGACAAACAGATAATCGATTTTGTCAAACTCTGCACGGGTAAGGGAGTCCATATCTACTGTTGAAAAAGTCTCTGAGAGTAAATCAATACTGTAATCTTTACTCCTTGCATTTGTGATGCAAAACCAATCATCGTCTTGGAGCATTGCTCCCGGCGTGTACGGTGAAGTAGAAGCAGTTTCAGGGTCAAATTCCGGGAAAATTGTTTCTTCGGACGAAAGCATCTTTCGGTATTTCTTATTTTCACGCTGACTAAGCTTAACGCATATATTATTCATTCTATCTTACCTTTCTATAAAAGTAGAATTATTTAATCTGTGCAAGTGATCAAATCTCAGGTCTTTTATATTTCGAATGACCGATCCCTTTCGGATAACGAAAATCTTTGTTCCGTTTTCTGTGGCTACATGGTAATAGTGATAGCCAAAGAGCAAATATATCGGGTTATAGTATTGTGTCTGCGATAGAAATGTAAAAACGAATACTATCAGATATACAATTGCCATTGTAAAACGCTCTGAAACGCCAACTGAAACAAAGAAGTAGCCTAAATATATAGGCAAGAACTCGCCATCCGCAAGATCAAACTCTTTGCAATTAACAACCGGAGATTCTGTTCCCAAGAAACGCGACAAGGCAAGCGAAAGCCATGAGAGAAAAACAGGAATGATTAAAAGTAGTATTCCAAACAAATGGCTCGGCATTTTTCCGATTGTCCATCCTTCTTTTATTGCATATATAATCACCATCCACGAGGTGGCGTTTAGCGTAAGTAATAACTTATAGAGAAACATAAAAGTATCCTTTCTCACGGCGATTTTAACTGTTCATTTAACGCCTTTATCTGCTGCACCAGCTCAAACTTCTTTTTCGGTTGTTTCTCAGCTCGTGCCTGTTTTTCAAGTTTGGCAATTTCCTTTTCGAGCTTCTGTCTCTTTTCGTTTACCTCTATCTGCTCATCAAGCGTATTGCCTTGCTCAATATCAACACTACCGACAGCAACCACGATATTTTCCCAAACCTTATCAAGATTTAAGCCTTGAAGCTCTATTCTTTGCGCCTCGGTTGGCTTCCAATCTGTCTGCATTATTTTTGTGTGATAAATCGCAAGTTTGCTTTCGTTGCCATACTCCAATATGAATAGAATATTCTGAGGAATAAGTTTTGACAGCGTTGCAATCGTTTTTTCATCAAACTCTTTTCTTTTGAGAGAAACGAGCAATACAAAGAAGTTTTTTACTTCATCTCCGGCAGGAATATTCACCTTATTCGGTGCTATCTCATTGACGATAGTAATCCTCGAAATATCGGCGTCGATTTTTTCCTTTGCCGCTGTATTCATTTGGAACTTTGCATATATAGCTTTCTTTGGAAGCTGTTTGCTCATTTCCGTTGCTTTCGGTAAACCGAGCATTATAATCACCTCATCTTACGACTAAGAAGCAAATAAGTTCAAAGTCATCTAATCCCTTAATCTCGTTTGTCAAAAAGCTGACCTGTCCACCACCCAAGAAACTGTCAATATCGCTTTCGTCTTTAACCTCAATAATAGAAGCAATCGCTTCTCCAAGCAGATAAGAAAACTTTGACATATCTCGACCATCACGGGTTTCTTTATTGAATTGCTTATAAACCTCCGGGATAGGCTGCGTTTTTCCTTTGCACAGAAAACGCATTTTATCAAGCATTTGTTTAGGCGAAAGGTGGTCACAGATTACTTCTCCCTCGTCGCTTATATACACCATATAAAACGGATGGAGTCTGTTCTGATTGTCAATATTCACGCTATCAGAGCGGTTTTTCAAAACAAATATCACGCCAGCCGGTGCGTCCTCATTTGCCGGAACAACAGCATTAAGTCCAAAAGGTGCTTTTTCAATATCGGGGTGGTTCTTTATGTATTCGAGTAAATCAAGTCTGAACTCATTAAGTCCTAAGTCCATAATAGAAATACCCGTAGTCATATCTTCAATATCCACAACTTCGTCCTGCAATCTCTTGAGCTGTGCTTTTCTGTATTCGAGGTCAGTCCTTTCCTCGTCGCTCAAAATGTTATCATCACCAGTTGCGGTCATATCAACGATTTTCATTCTTGTTTCAACTTTGGCTTTGAGATTGATGTAATCGTCAAGAGTTACATCAGGCCAGAAGTTTACAAGCTGAATTACTGTGTTTCTGCTGCCGATACGGTCAATTCGACCGAAACGCTGAATAATGCGAACCGGATTCCAATGTATATCGTAATTGATGAGGAAATCGCAGTCCTGCAAATTCTGACCTTCGGAAATACAGTCTGTTGCAATCAAAATATCAATATCCGCTTTCGGAATACTGTCAAATAAATCTCTATCCTTTGAAATCGGAGAGAAGCAAGTAAGGACAGTATTCAAATCTCCACGCAGTTTAGGGCAGGTTGTGCGACCGTCCACCGAGCCTGAAACCATAGCGGAATTAAGTCCGTATTTCGATTTCACATACTTGCTTACATTGTCATACAGATAGCCTGCTGTATCTGCGAAAGCGGTAAAGATAATGATTTTCTTATTGCCCTCGTTAATTGGGTGAGTTATTTTATCATCTATAACACGATACAGTTCTTGCAGTTTTGAATCGTGTTCAGGAGTTATATCGCCGACCATAAGGGTCAACAGTTCGAGAACTTCTGCGTCTTTGGCAAGACTTTCTCTCCAAGACACATAATCCATATCCGCAAGGTCAATTTTTACTTTTTTGCCGAGAGAGAAAAGGTCGTCTGTGTTCTGGTCTTCATCATCAAACTCGTCCACATTTGAAATATCCGTCAAATCAAGGTTTACACTTGAATGTTTATCAAAGCGGTCGATAGTATCTATGGTGCTTTCAATCAATTCCTTAATACGCTTCAATGTGAGATTAAAGGAATAGACAGAGCTTTCCATACGCTTCATCAGGTTTATTGCTGTAAGTCGTCTAATACCTTGCTCACGGTTAGCCTGCGTAAAGCCGACATTGACTTTATTATCTCCGTAAAGCTCTGCGTATTTTTCCATCTTGCTCGGAAGTATATAGTGTGTCGGAGTATAAATCGTCAGAGTAAGGAGCATAAGCTGCTCAAAAATTTCATTATAGTTAATAGCTTCCTTGAGGTCTGTAAGGTGCGGACGCAGAGAAATAGGCGGCAGTCTTGTTGGGAAAGTACCTACATCACTTGTGTCGTAATATTTTTGAATATGCTTTCTTGAACGGGCAATCGTTACACTGTCCAATACTTCAAAGAAGTCAAAGTCAAGCATTTTCAGAAGATTTTCAGTTGTTCTGTCACACGGCTCCCATTTGCTCCAAGTATTGAAAGCTCTCTGAGCATTTTTGAATATGTCGTCAATGGAACGATTGGTATTAAGTTTATCGTCGATGAAATCAGTATGCCCCTCATAAGCCAGAGCCAACTGGTTTTTCAAATCAAGAAACTTGTTGTTTACCGGAGTAGCGGAAAGCATAAGGACTTTGGTTTTTACCCCTGCTCGGATAACTTTTTTCATCAAAGTTACATAACGGTTGTCTTTACTGTCCTCGTCAGGGTTTTCAACCAATTTGCCGCCATTTCTAAAGTTGTGGGATTCATCAATTACAACAAGGTCATAGTTACCCCAATTTATTCTGCTTAAATCTATACCATTTGAAGTACCTCTTGTCCTATTAAGGTCTGTATGATACAGAACATCATAACGTAGGCGGTCAGAAGCTATGGGGTTGTTTATATAGTTGTCTTTATATGTATTCCAGTTATTTGCCAGCTTTTTCGGACATAACACAAGTACAGACTTATTCCTGTTCTCATAATATTTAATTACAGATAAAGCTGTAAATGTTTTACCCAAACCAACGCTATCTGCAAGGATACAGCCATTGTATTTTTCAAGTTTGTTAATGATAGCGAGAGCTGCGTCTTTTTGGAAGTTATACAACATTCCCCAAATCTTGCTGTCCTTGAAACCGGTTGCTTCATTGGGAAGCACATCTTCGGACACATCTTCAAGAAATTCGTTGAAGATGTTATACAGGGTTACAAAGTAGATGAAATCAGGCGAATTTTCGTTATATGCTGCGGTAATACTTTCTACTACTTCATCGGTCACTTCCTGAAGAACCTTTTTGTCATTCCATATTTCATTGAAATCTCTTATAAGTGTCTGAGCCAGCGACTGGTCTTTTACGATTGTTGTGCTGATAACATTACCTTTTTCGCAACCGAGTTCAACTGTCGTAAAATTGTTGATTGGTGTATAACCGGTGTCGTCAACGACAAGTTGCCCTTGAATAGTCTTATCGCTTATATTTGATTTGAAGGTTACTTTCTCTTTAATCCAGTCTGCACATTCTTTCGCTATTGCTTTTTGTGTCATTTCATTTCTGAGCTTAATTTCAAACTCAGTTCCGTACAGACTGCGTTCACGGTTCAGACGAGGAATATAAAATTCTCTTTTTTCTTTCTTTGTTTTTTCGGCAACAAAAGTGGGAGAGGTAAAAATAAAGCGTAGTTCTTCAATAGAGGTAAGTTGCTTTTTTAACTCTTGAAAGGCATATATAGAAAAGCAAGCTGCCGCAATAGACAGTTTACTGCCTTTTTTGATTTCTACCGACAAATCATCTTTTAGCGTTTTTGAGGTATTGTTTATCAGTTCCATAGCATTATTCTCCTACATCTTCCTACCCATTATCAATTATAAAGTTTTTGGTGTCCCATAAAACGGACTTATCACTTATCTTCGGGTAAAACTTCCATAATATCATCAACAGTACAGTTCAAAGCTCTGCATATTTTAGCAAGGGTATCTGTTGTAACGGCTTCATCATTGCCCAGTTTACGCATTGTGTATTTTGTAAGTTCTGCGGTTTCCTGTAAATCTTTCTTTTTCATATCTCTGTCAAGCAAAATATGCCACAGTTTCTTATATGTAACTGCCATTTGTGTCCTTCCTTTCATCGGGCTTATAAAAGAATATAGTTACGCTTGTATCAGTATAGCATATTTTTCTCTTATTTTCAATACAATTACCGCTATTTCGCACTTTCTATCGATTAATGAATAATATTATCTATTTAATGTGCATTTGTTGGGTCGAGGATTGCCCAATAAATACCGTTTGCCCAATGCGGATATACAAACGGTCTGCTTGCTTCTTTTATGTAACAGTTTAATATCTTTTCACCCACTTTCTCCTCTCGGTTTGATGAATCGGGAGGAGTTTTTTGTTTTTCAAAAAATTTTTTCAAAAACACCCCCCAAGAAGCGTTTCCCATTTCAAACAAGTGAGGGGGTAAATTTTCTCAAAGAAATTTTGAAAAATCGGGCGATTTTGGGTGTGCATTTTGGCACCCTTTGTCCAAATGAGTGAAAGGAGTTTTTTCTATGGCAAGATTATCAAAGAGATTAAAACAGGAATGGGACTTTTTCATCAGTCCCGAAACAGGCAGAAGGACATACAACGACTTGTGCCGCAAATGTCGGAATGAATGTAAACAAAGCTTTCGGGCAATCGTTGTTTGTTGTCCTCTGTATTGTTCTAAAAGAAGTATCAAATCGACACCAAACGGCAACGATTTCAACGATTCGGGATAACAGGATAACTGATATTCGTTTCAAAATAAAACGGCTCACAGAGAGAATTTTTGATAATTTCGGCACCTTTTCGATACAGAAAAACAGCTGTCAGGTTATCATTTCCGCTCGCCGTTCAAAATAATTCAAACAGCAGGCAGCCGTATAAATATATAAATAAATATATAGTTCTTACCTACCGTAAAAGAAAGGACTTAAATATGATAGCAAATAAAGTATATACAAGAGACGAAATGAGAGAGGAACACATAATAACTACCGATTATCACTTCATAGACAAAGAGGGCGAATACTTCGCAAAACTGATAATGAGAGCAGAAGCAAGCAAAAATATGATGCGCCTTTTCTTTCAGTTAAGCGACGGAAGAAAGATTATCACGCCGGTATTCTGGTGGCAGAGTTATCTGGGCTTTTACGAAATAGATAACGGTACGAATTTGAGATTGATTTATGAGAAAAACGGCAAAGGCATCGCACTGAAAAAAATAGAAATATTGGATTAAGGAGAATTTGAAATGCATGAAACCATAAAGAACATCAACATAGATTTACTTATCCCCTTTGAAAATCATCCGTTTAAGAAAAGAAACGGAATTGAAAACGAAGAGCTGAAAGAAAGTGTAAAAGAAAACGGTTTGTTCCAGCCGATAATCGTCCGTTCTTTTTCCGCCGGTACTTACGAGATTATCAGCGGTCACAGGAGAGTTGAGGCTTGCAAGGAATTGGGGATACAAACCGTTCCGGCAATAGTCAGAGAAATGACAAAAGATGAAGCGGTAATAGCAATGGTGGACTCCAATTTGCAGAGAGAATATTTACTGCCAAGCGAAAAAGCCTTTGCTTACAAGATGAAATTAGAAGCGTTGAAACATCAGGGAAAAGCAACTTCCCGACAACTTGTCGGAAAGTATGAAAGCGCAGATAAAATATCCGAGTCCGAAAGCGGCAGACAAGTCCAAAGATATATCCGCTTAACGCACTTAATACCCGAACTGTTAAAACTCGTTGACGAAGAAAGGATAGCCTTTACTCCGGCTGTCGAGCTTTCGTATCTGCCCGAAAACGAACAAAAAATGTTAGCCGAAGAAATTGAATACACAGACGCCACGCCGTCTTTGTCACAGGCACAGCGACTGCGCAAATTCAGCGAGCAAGGCAGATTGTCCATAGACACAATATTTGCCGTGTTAAGCGAAGAAAAACCAAATCAAAAAGAGCAGGTCAAATTCAAAACCGAGGATATACGCAAATATTTCCCCAAAAGTTATACAAGCCTTGATATGCAAAAGACAATTATCAGCCTGCTTGAAAAATGGCAGAGGCAGAGAGAAAGGAACAGAGGTGGTGAAAGATGATGAGTAACATAAATTCAAATAAATCATCGGTATTCGCACCGTATTATGAGACGGACAATACCCCTTTTGTTATGAAAATCGGTGGGACAACATACGAAGTCTCTACACATTTCAGCACAAAAGGCAAAGAGACAGTATTACAGCAGTTCAAAGATTTACTGATTGAGCTTGATTTAGTTTGACTTGACACAGTCGACACCGTTGGTATTGCAAGTGTATAATTTGTTTACCTTGCAATGCCCGCCTGTCACGGAAAGGAGCAAACATATATGACAGCAAACAAAAATACAAAAGGGCAGGAAAATGAAAAAATCACCGCTTTGTATTGTCGTCTGTCACAGGACGATAATGTGGACGGTGAAAGCAATTCGATATCAAATCAAAAAGAAATCCTATTGGATTATGCAAAGAAAAACGGATATTTACACCCACAATTCTTTGTAGATGACGGCATAAGCGGTACAACCTTTAACCGCCCCGGCTTTCAGGAAATGCAAAGACTGATTGAAGAAGGTAAGGTTTCAACCGTAATCGTTAAAGACTTATCCCGTTTCGGCAGAGAGCATTTATTGTGCGGACACTATACCGAGATTGTATATCCTACACTCGGTGTGAACTTTATTGCATTACAGGAAAATGTTGATACAGACAAAGGTATAGGCACGGAAATGATGCCTTTTCACAACATCTTCAACGAATGGTATGCCGCACAGACCTCCAAGAAGATACGAGCCGTAAACGAAATGAAAGCAGCCAAAGGAAAACGAATATCGTCAACCGTTGCATACGGATACAAGAAAATTGAGGGTAATAAAGAGCAATGGTATATTGACGAGCCTGCGGCGGAAGTTGTGCGAAAAATCTTTGAACTGTGTCTTTCGGGCAAAGGCCCTTCGCAAATAGCAAGGCAGTTGGAAAGAGAAAAGATTTTAACACCGACTGCTTATTACTATTCCGTCGGAAGAAATGCCTGCAATCCTATGCCGGTTAATATTTACCGGTGGAGTACCGAAACCATTATCAATATTCTCGACAATCAGCAATACACAGGCTGTACCGTAAACGGCAAATCCACCACCATAAGTTACAAGATACATAAGGTGGTGGAAAAGTCAAAAGATGAATATCAGATTATTCCGAACACTCAGGAAGCTATCATCAACGAAAACACTTGGCTCAGGGTACAGGAACTGAGAAAGAACAAACGCAGAAACACCGCAACGGGAAGAAAGAGTTTGTTTTCGGGTTTAGCCTACTGTGCGGACTGCGGCTCAAAATTACACTTCTGTGCCTCCAAAAGCTTAAAGAAAAATCAAGAGTTTTTCCGTTGTGCCAACTACAAAGACGGCAGAGGGTCTTGTACAATTCACTACATCCGTGATGTTGTTCTTGAAAGAATAGTAACGGAAGCGATAAGTGAACTGTCCGATTTCATCCGCAGTTACAACAGCGTGTTTGTGTATCTGCTTGCTCAAAAGAAAGGCGAAAGCAATCTCAATCAAGAGAAACTTCTGAAATCGACCATAGAGAGTAGCAAAAAGAGAATATCGGATTTGGATAAGCTTTTCTCAAGAATCTACGAAGACAACATTATCGGCAAGTTATCGGACGAGCGTTACAGCCGTATGGCTGACGAATACGAATCCGAGCAAAAAGAACTTGCCGTAAAGGTTGCCGAATGTGAAAAACAGTTGGTTGAATTACAAAAGCAGACAGTCGATATGAAGATGTTGTATCAAGGACTTTCGGAATTTACCGAGATGAAAGAACTGACGCCGTTAGTTGTGAACAAACTCATCGAACGCATTGAGATTCACAACAACGAAAAGAAACATTCACACAACAAGGTAAAGGTGGACATCTACTTTACCGCTATCGGTTTGTTTGATGTTCCCACAGAACAGGAACTGTTAAAAACGGCTGAAGAAATCAAAAACCGCAAACAGCTTACGGATAAATCCGCATAAAGAAAGGGTGTAACCCCATATTACTGAGGTTACACCACTGTTTCTAAAAAACTTCCTTATTAACTCGGGGCAAAAGCGCGACCGTTTTTTATGTCTCTATTTTTTATTTAATTACTTCCATATTCAATTATATAAACATTAACGTTTCTGGATCCCCAGGCCAAACATTGGCTGTACTTTTCCATATAAAGATCCACCGTGTTTCCTTTGATGCCGCTTCCCACATCATTGGCTATGGCATATCCGTACCCTTCGATGTAGAGCAGTGAACCAAGCGGAATTACACTGCTGTCCACAGCGCATGTTCCATATTCGCAAGGCAGCCCATAAGCTCCCCTTGGATTCCCATCGTAATAATATGAAACAGCTCTGACACCGGAGATTTTCTTCTGATAATCCATCCCGGACGGCGTCCCTGAAAGCACTCCCATACCATAGGATATGACTCTGTCCTGTTTCTCCTGAAGAACTTCTACATCTTTAAGTTCTCTCTCAGCTTCTTCGCCGTCTATATAAGTGACAAAATAGGTTTTCTTCTCGATGCCGTCTTGCCCTTCTTGAGTCACTTCAGTGCTTCCGATAGCCATATTATAATCGACTTGATATACCTGGTCGTGTTCTACGACCTCCTCTTCTTCGACATAGCCTGTGGTTACTCTTTTAACGTATACATGATCATCGCCTTTGAGCATCTGATCCATGGCAGGCTCAACGATGTCGTTTTCACCGACTTTTATCTCTAATTCTTTTAACAATTCTTCTACTGTAACAGGAAGCGTCGTTACAGTTTTTGTTTCTCCATCTGCAGTTACAGGTATCTGTAACGCTTTGGTGATATTGATTTCCATATTATCTTCGATTCCGTCATACATCTGTACATCTATGATGTCCTGTCCGTATACATAATCGATACCATGGTTCTCAATGAAACTGTCTACTCTCATGCATGTTGTCTCATACTTAGTGGTAGTTGTTTCTATGGAATCATCAATATTTACTATCACCGTCTTAGGCGTGGCAAATCCCACTATTACTAAACCGGCGGCAGAAATGCAAATAGTAGCAAAGATGGTAGCCGCAAGTCTCGGATGAGAGCTCTTAAATGTCTTGGCTTTATCTGCCGGTCTGGAAAGTTTCCTGCCTATTGCATCTTTCCCCTTCCTGACCCATCTGAAAAAGCCTTCAACGAGCGCCCCAACCTGGTCTTTAGGTTTATCTATCATAGGCCCTCCTATTCTTTTTTGAGACCTTTAGAGTTTACCACATGTCAAGCAAAATGTCAAAGAAAACGGGCATTTTCAATGTTTTTAAGGCTTGCGAATGCAGTTTTTTGTAGAATTTGTGAAGTATTTGAAAAAAATTAATGTATAAATTCCTTTTTTCTCAGACTAAAAAGTCTCTATAACTATAGTACCCATTTTCTTTTGTTGATATTACATATTTACATTTTTTTACATTTTTGTTATAATGCCAGTATGGATTATATAAGCATGACTAAATTCGATATCGATGTAGAAAAAAGGTTATTAGACGAATACCTCAAACAATTGAATGCGCTCCCTGCTCTTAATATGACAAGGAAGCGCATACGCAATCGTTTTTTCTATTATTATGCAGAAAAAGGCTCTACCATACAGCATCTCATCAATAAGGAAAACGTTTCTCTAATAGAACAGATAAAGCGCCGCCATTTTCTTGAAAAAGCCATATCTGTATTAGAAACAAATATCAAGGCTCAGCAGCGGCTTTTGCTTACATATTTGCCTTATGATTCATCTTCTGTCAACGTTTCTCTAAAACCTGTCTATAGATTGGAAGATACATCTTTCAGCAACTATAATAACACTTATGCAGATAGCTGTTTTTCGCATTACGTTTCTCCCGTGAAATCTTCTTCCATAAGTGCTAGCTGCGACTGCAATGATAAAATATGTGATGATTCTTCCAGAAAGCATATTACTGCCTTCGGTCTCCGTGTACGTTCCAAATCCGAGGTATTGATAGCAGAATCACTGCGTGCTCACGGCATTCATTTCATGTACGAGCTTCCTCTCAAGCTTGAGAGCAACGGAAAAGCTGTAGTCATATATCCCGACTTCACTTTAATTTCAGGGAATAAAATTTTATATTGGGAGCACATGGGAATGATGTCTGATGAGGTCTATCGAAACAATGCCATGCAAAAAATCGGGCTTTATGCTGCTAACGGCCTGACTATCCCACAGAATTTGATTGTAACTATGGACAGTGCAAACGGCTGCATCGACATGCAAACTATAAATTTGCTGATATATACCCTGAGTTTTTAGATCCGCCGCATGATTAGCAGTTGACTTTCTGCACATTGTTATCCGGGTTATCCGGAATCGCATAATTGTTATCCGGAATCGCATAATTGTTATCCAAAAGGATACGCCTTTGCGGTTTTCGGATACGATGTTATCCGGAATTTGCAAAAACCGTGTTGGTCGGATACGAAAATTTAATTTTCGGATAACAGCACCCGTCCAATGCCCATCCAATGCCCATTCATCGCCTGCTCATCTGCTTCGTCAACCTTTTTCGTCAAGCAAAAAGCGCCCCGCACGAAGCCAAAATGGTCTTAAGCCATATACAGCGGCATCGCGGGGCGCCTTATTTTTGTGACAACTGTTATTTTATTATTCTTCTTCCATTGCCTTCATGTTAGGATCGAAGTGAAGTTCGCACTCAGTAGCTGCCTGAATGTCTTCCTTGGTGTAATCAGGGTGGAGTTCAGTTACCCAGATTCCATCTTCTCTTACTTCCATAACACCCATTTCAGTTATAATTTTGGAAACGCACTTTTCAGCAGTCAGCGGAAGTGAGCATTTCTTCAAAATCTTTGGCTTACCTTTATTGGTGTGAAGCATAACGATGATAACCTCAGGACATCCTGTGCACAGGTCCATAGCTCCGCCCATGCCGGCAACTTTCTTGCCAGGAACTATCCAGTTGGCCAGGTCGCCGTTTTCAGCAACTTCCATAGCTCCCAGAACGGTAGCTCTTACGTGACCGCCTCTTACCAGACCGAAAGATTCAGCTGTGTCGAAGTATTTAACTCTATCTACTACGGTTACATAAGAACCGCCTGAATTGATTATATCAACATCAAGGTTGCTGGCATCAGCCATAGCGTCAATTCCGGCAAATCCATTTTCGGAATGGAATGTAACGCTGATATCTTCAGGAATATAGTCTGCTACCATAGTAGGCAGGCCTATTCCCAAGTTGGCGAATTCGCCGTCTTTAAATTCTTTCGCGCATCTCTTCGCAATTCTCTGTTTTAAATCTGCCATGGTTTCTCTCCTTCCGCAATAGCATCTACCAGTACGCCCGCAACTGCGAACATATCAGGATCGATCTCGCCTATTTCAACGATTTTTTCAGGAGCGATGATAGTCTTGTCAGCAGCTCCAGCCATTACATAGTTAAAGTTTTTAGTCGCCTTAGCACAATAGAAATTACCGAATTTATCAGCAACTGTAGGTCTGATAAAGGAGTAATCAGCATGAAGCGGCATCTCCAGCAGATACTTCTTGCCTTCGATTTCAACTACCTTTTTCTTTCTTCCCAGTTCATCAAGTTCAGTCTCCATAGGAGTTCCTACACCGGTAGGTGTTAAAACTCCGCCAAGTCCATAGGCAGCTGCTCTGATTTTTTCTGCCAGAGTTCCCTGCGGAACGAGAGTATATCTTAAAGTTCCTTCCGCAAACTGTTCGTTAAGTTTAGGGTTTACGCCCAGATGGGAAGCTATGATGTGGTCAACCATATGATGTTCGAGAAGCTTTCCTACTCCTCTTGCAGTCTTTCCGCCGAATTCGCCGGCAGGCTGTCCTGCGTCAAGACCTCCGTCGTTAGCAATAACCGTAAGATGCTTTACACCTTTTCTTACAAGCGCATCCATCAAAACTTCTGGAGAACCTGTAGCAAGGAATCCGCCAACCATGATGGTCATACCGTCTTTTACGCCTGCAACTGCCTCATCTGCAGTCATAATTTTGTTAATCATGTTTGTATCACCTTTCTATCTATTATTTGCACGCGCGCCGATTGACGGCGCGCTGAAGCTAACTAACGATCTTCAATTTTGGCCTTCTTCTGCCAACCTCTCTTTTCAACTTCCTGCATGATATAACTCATTACATGTTCTGCATATTTGCCAGGTCCGAAACCTGCATCATAGCCGAGTTCCTGAGCCAGTTCATGAGAAATTCTAGGACCGCCGCAAGTCAGGATGATCTTATCTCTGAGACCTTCAGCTTCAACCAGCTCTTCCATCTTGGTCAGCTGCTTGATGTGGATGTCCTTCTGAGTTACAGTCTGAGAAACCAGAATAGCGTCGGCATTTACTTCTTTTGCTTTTGCTATCAGCTCCTCGCAAGGAACCTGAGATCCCATGTTGTATGCAACTACATTCTTGAATCTTTCAAGACCGAAGTGACCGTGGAAGCCCTTCATCTGAATGATAGCGTCGATACCTACAGTATGAGCGTCGGATTCGATGGAAGCTCCGACTACAACGATATCTCTGCCGATATGTTCACCGATCCACTCGCCGCACTCAACACGATCCATAACTGTTCCTTCAACCTTAGGAACTTTAATAGCTGTGTAGTCGATAGTCGGCTGTGCTGAACCGTAAACATTAAAGAATGTATATCCCTTTGTAAGCTCGCAGTAGTATGCAACGTTTGGCTCTTCCAGACCAAGCTTTTTCACATACTGCTTTGCGCATTCTTCTGCTTCTTCGCCGTAAGGCACAGGAAGCGTGAATGACAGCTGAACTTTACCGTCGTTCAGCGCGTCGCCGTAAGGCTTTACACAAGTTAAATCTACCTGAGTAGTAGCTGTTTTATTTTCTGCCATTTTCGCGCACCTCCTTATTTATGATCCATGAACAGTGGAATAAACGGATTGAAGTAGTTTTCGCCCTTGGTGCATACGCCTTCAAGACCGTGGCCGCCGTCGAACGGACGCTTTACGCCGCCGAAGATGCCTTTTTCGATAGTTGAGAAGAGTCCTTCTTTTTCTACTTCTGCCAGCAGAGCGTCAGCTTTGTTGAGAACTTCTTTAGCACGGCTCTGGATTATTCCGCCTTCTTTAAATTCAACTTCGTCACCTAAATGTCTGCAGTTGTTGAAGATATATTTTGCATTTTCTATGGAAAGATATCTATCCTGCATGAACGGAGTATGGATTGCTTCTGTCAGCATACCTGTCAGCAATATAGACTGATGAGTCCATACGGTTACCAGGTTGAACAGAGCATCCTGCAAATGTCCTCTGAAGATATTTCCTGTCATGAACTTTGTAGGAGGCATGTATTTTAATCTTGCCTTAGGGAAGATTTCTCTTGCCATCTGAGCCTGAGCCAGTTCCATGAGGAAGCCGTCTTCTGTGGATGGGTCCATTTCAAATGCATGTCCAAGACCCATCTGTTCTTCAGGGATGTTGGCCAGTACTGCGAACTGTTCATTGATGAACTGGGAAGCAGTTACTGTATGAGCAGCTTCAATAGCGTCATCTGTAGTCAGATAGTTATCTTCACCGGAGTTGAAGATTATGCCGCAGTATCCGATGATAACTCTTGACATGAACTGGTCAACCAGAGTTCTCTGCATGTTGATGTCTCTGAACAGTATGCCGTAGATAGCGTCATTGAGCATCATGTCCAGTCTTTCGAGTGCACCCATTGCTGCGATTTCAGGCATGCACATTCCTGAGGAATAGTTACACAGTCTGATATATCTGCCTACTTCTTCTCCTACTTCGTCAAGAGCTTTTCTCATGATTCTGAAGTTTTCCTGAGTAGCATATGTACCTCCGAAACCTTCTGTAGTAGGTCCGTAAGGAACATAGTCAAGAAGTGACTGAGCAGTAGTTCTTATAACGGCGATAACGTCTGCACCCTGTCTTGCAGCAGCCTGAGCCTGAACCACGTCTTCGTAGATGTTTCCTGTCGCTACGATTACGTAGATATAAGGTTCAGGACCTTCGCCGATAGTGGAAAGATACTCTTTACGCTTTGCTATCTGAGCATCGATTTTTTCAAAAGTCTTTTTGATAACAGGTTTGAGAGCTTCTGCAGCTTCTTCCTGTGTACAAGTAGGAAGCTTGGTTATCTCCAGCTTTCCGGCGGACATTTCTTCCGCGATTTCTTGAGGAGTTTTACCTGTCTGAACCATTGCGTTACCCATCAGGTAAGCGGCTCCTGTAGGCAGTGCTCCAGCATCTTTGATCTGGTCTACAACTACGTTAGGAAGCGGCGTGCCTACATCGTCTACGCCATCAACGCCCAAAAGTCTTACAATGGTTCTTTCTGTAGATACCGTTGTATGACGGTCGATGAATTCCTGCATGTCATGAGCAATGTTTGCTGCATGCTGACGGGCGCTGTCAACAACTTTCTGGTCAAGATTAAGTTTGCTTTTCATCCCATTTCTCCTTATCTGATATATTTTTTCGCTCCATCTATAATCGCCTTATCGATACCCAGCATGGCGGCTATATTCAGAGCATCCTTAGGCACCTGCGCTCCGTTTTCCACTCGCTGCAGGCGATAATCCATGTATTTTGATATTATATTTATCCTATCGCGACGATTAGCTCTTTGTATCTCGCTGTTGAGCTTTGCAAAATCACAATCAGCAAGCCCTTTTACTTGCATATTCACAATGCCCTCCCGCTCGGTTACAGTTTCAAAATGCGTCGTGATCAGGGAAATATACGGTTTTTCAATCAAATAGTCTACCAAACTTTTGGTTAAGGCCGTTCCCTCTGTCGGGTTCGTGCCTGAGGCTATTTCATCTATAAGTATTAGGCTTCTTTCCTGCCCGTTGTCCAGAATTTCCTTCAATTCTTCCATTTCTGAGCCAAAGCTGGAAAGCCCTCTTTCTACTGACTGGGAATCACCTATCAGTATCTGCATATAGTTAGAGAGTCCTACACGTGCGCGGCGCGCCGGAACAAAGAATCCGTATTGAGCGAGGATAGGTATCTGTCCTGCCAATTTAAGAGAAATAGTCTTTCCTCCCATGTTGGCTCCTGTTATCAGCGTAACGCCGTCTTTTAAAGAAAGGGATACGGGACAATACTCTTTCCCCTTTGCTTTGATTATATCTTCCACTTGAAGATTACGTCCATCTTCAAATTCAACTATATGCTCATCTGTTATCTCAGGTTTGATTAAATTATGCTTGATAGAATATATGGCTCTCGCCAGCGCCAAATCCAAGGCGCCCATCTTATCGCAGTTTCCCAAAAGGACATCCGCTTTTGCAGAAATCTTTCCGGAAAGATTCTCTCTTACCTTTTCTTCTTCGCTTTCTATCTCAGCATTGATATTCTCAACTTCAGAGATATAACTTCTTATTTTATCAGTAGGCTTTAACTGGAAGGTGACGCTCATATAGTCCTGATCCACCACTTCCAATTGCTCAAGAGCCTGAATCTTCTCAAAGTCCGGATGAGATCTGGCGACCACTATGTCGAATTTAGGAGTAAGCTGCACGCCATGTTCTCGCCTAAGCTGTTCCCTCGTCTGTTTCTGTTCCTTGCGAATCATCAGCTCATACTCACGCTTTTTCGCACGGTATTCACCGAGAAGAGGGCTGAACTCATCGTAAATATAAAAGGTATTCATTCTGTCCCCTCTTGGGTCCAGTTCATCTAAAAGGTCTTCTGTATCCTCCAGAAAATACTCCTCCGGAACGGTGTTAACTAAAGGCGCATTTTCGTCACTTTCAAAGATAAGATTCTTTGCTTCCGACTGCGGCCCGCAACAAGCTTTATCCTCTTCTGAATGCTCTCCGCCGGCGGCTTTGCATTCCTCAGGGCTATGAACGCCTTTGTAATCGCCTATCTCATGTTCCATGGTCAGCTTTCGCAGCTGTCTCATTTGAAGAAGCAACGACTTAACTTCAAAGAGTTCTACGGTAGATAAAGTAACGCTGCCGCTTCTCTGAACCGTCAACGAAGGGTCTTTAACTTCCATGAACACTTCCTGGATTTTGTCAGTCAAAGTCTGATTTTGCTTCACAAATTGTATCATCATTTCTACGCGATCCAATTCCTGGCGCAGCTGTGTTTCCTCCCCCGGATAATACGGTTTAAGCTCTTTTAATTGCTTTTTCCCAAAAGGTGTATTTAAATCAAGATTGAACATTACATGGTCAAGACCTGTCTCGCGTCTTGTTTTCACATTGGCCAATCTTCTGTTTTTGCCCTGTTTCATAATTACATCCTTAGCTTAATTACATCCTTAACTTACCGGCTTAACTTGCCCGGCTACATTCAGCCATCCTACATTCTCACATCTACTATAGGAATATCCGGTATTGCTTTTTGCATTTCCTCCAGAAGAAATCTGTTGTCAAAAGTATATCCTGCCGGAGACCATGGATTAACTGTAATAGCAGCAATTTCAATATTCTTTAAAACGCTGACTCTAAATCCTTTTTTTCTAAATATTCCCCAGTCCATAGCGCTTATGAATATCTTCGTTGGGTCTTTAAGGACAAACTGTACTTGTTTGAGATTTTTAAGACTTATATCTGAAATCACGCTGTTTGTAAAAGCACCGGGAATATAGATATATCTGGTATCTTCGTCGATGGCTCCGTTGATGTCCTTCGAAGCACCAAGACCAGTGGACAGATTCAGTTTTTTAACTTTACCGTCGCTGTTTACGAGCATGATCTTATTATCAAAACTATTCTTTTCTATTGAGTCTCTTATAACGCCTCTTTCCAACTCCGGCGTTCTATAGAGATTTACGACATGAGCTGTCTCTTCCACAACTTTATTTAATTTTCTTGAAAGAACCGCTCCTGTAGATAGTATAATAGCGTCAGAAGTATCAGGTGAAGCGATAGATTTTCTATCTATTGCTCCATCTATCAAAATCAACTGACATCCCATGTCAAGCATATCCTGACAGAGAAGTTTTTGTTCTGCATTTATTACAGGACCTGCAATTTGGACATAACCTGCTTCTCTTACACGACAAATGAGAAGCTCGCCGATCGCAGTCGAATATTTTGTTTTCTTAACAACTTCAAGTCCTGCATCTGCAAGGTCATAAAGAAGAGATGGTACGGCGACAAGCATATCTTGATCCAAATAAACCCTTGGTTTTTCTGTGCCAGTAACCAAGTCCTGCGTTTCTCCGTCTCTTCCTGTAGAAGTGATCCCTAGGAGCACTCCCTCGTCAATAGCTTCTTCTATGAGGTAGTTGAGCGCTGTAGTTTTGCCTGCATTTTTGGCCATACCAACTATAGAAATAGTTTTATATTTAGTTGACAGGTCATAAAGAAGCCCCATATAATTATCCTCTTTCTTTCTCTAGGGGAGGTCAAAGACCTCCCCCAAAGATTTTGTTTTACTATGTTCTTTAAGAAATTAGTGTTTATTTCTTTCGTGTCTTGCCAGATTGCTTGGCTCCATGTATCTGATCTCAGGGCCTTCGCCAAGAGCTGATACACCCTGATACTTATAAGTCTTCTTACCTGTGCAGTAATCGCAAGTGCAAGGCAGCTCAGGCAGAGAAGGCTCTGTATAAGTAGTGATTACACCTTCGTAGTTTCTCAGGATAACCTTGTGAGGAGTCTGAGAAATTACGTACTGAGGCATAACAGGAGTCTTGCCGCCGCCGCCAGGAGCGTCTACTACGAAAGTAGGAACAGCATATCCTGAAGTATGTCCTCTCAGACCTTCGATGATCTCGATACCCTTTGATACAGGTGTTCTGAAGTGTTCGATACCCATTGAAAGGTCGCAGATATAGATGTAGTAAGGTCTTACTCTGTTCTTAACCAGGATCTGTACCAGGTCTCTCATGATGTGCTTGCAGTCGTTAACTCCTCTCAGGAGTACAGACTGGTTACCGAGAGGGATACCGGCATCAGCCAGTTTTCTGCATGCTTCCATAGCATCCGGAGTCATTTCCTTTGGATGGTTGAAGTGAGTATTCAGCCAAATTGGATGATATTTCTTCAGCATATCGCAAAGTTTATCAGTTATTCTCATAGGCATTACTACCGGAGTTCTTGAACCGATTCTTACGATCTCAACGTGGTCGATCTTTCTCAGTTCGCTGATGATGTACTCAAGAGTTTCATCTTCTACCAGAAGCGCGTCTCCGCCGGAAAGAAGCACGTCCCTAACCTGAGGAGTTCTTCTGATATAATCGATACATGCATCGATATCCTCTTTTGATCTTGAACCGTCAGTTTCGCCTGCAAGTCTTCTTCTTGTGCAGTGTCTGCAGTACATGGAGCACTGGTCTGTGATCAGGAAAAGTACTCTGTCAGGATATCTGTGAGTCAGTCCAGGAGCCGGAGAGTCTGCATCTTCGTGCAGAGGATCCAAGTCGTCAGCAGCAGATCTGTGCATCTCTGCCAGTGTAGGAACAGCCTGCATTCTTACAGGACATCTCGGATCATCCGGATCCATCAGGGAAGCATAGTAAGGAGTGATGCCTACTCTGAAGCCGCCCATAACCTTTTCGATATCTGCCTTTTCCTGTTCTGACAGGTTAACAACCTGAGCAATTTCTTCTACTGTGGTCAGTCTGTGTTCAACCTGCCAATGCCAATCGTTCCACTGCTCATCTGTTACTCCTTTGAACAAAGGAATGTCTTTCCAATTTCTAATTGCCATTTTTTTCTCCTTTTTTAAATGTCAAAATTTGAAATAAAATTAAGCATACATTTCTTCAAACAGCTTTCTGAGACCTTCATGCTCTCTCAGATCCTGCAATGTGATAGCTGCATGACCCTTAGCATATCCATTTCCGATAAGCATGTTTACGTCTTTGCCAACGCCTTCTGCACCAAGAGCAGCCTTAGTGAAGCTTGTAGCCATTGAGAAGAAGTAAACTGTACCGCCATCTTTGCAAGCCAGGATGGAAGCCATTTCTGTGTTTTCAATGTTTACGCAGTTGATTACCAGGTCAAACAGTTCTCCGTTGGTCAGTTCCATAGCTTTGTTGTACATGCCAACAGCGTCTGTAGCATCCATGTGGAAGTATTCGTCAGCAAGGTCAAGATTTCTTGCTCTGTCCTCGGACTTCTGTGAACCAGCAGCACAAACAACAAGGCCTGTAACTCCGGCTCTCTTCTTTGCTTCATACAGGCAAAGAAGTCCGGACTTTCCGCCGCCGCCGATAACCAGAATCTTCTGACCGGACTGGCAAAGTTTAGCTGCCTGTGCAGGAGCACCTGCTACGTCCAATGCTGAAAGAGCAAGTCCTTCCGGCATGTCATCAGGAATGATTCCATAGATACCGCTCTGGAACAGGATTGCCTGACCTTTGATGTCAACCTGGTCGATGGAAGGTCTCATTTCGAGGATTTCATCGATCTTCAGCGGAGTCAGAGACAGGGATACTAATGTAGCGATCTTGTCACCAACTTTCAGGTCTCCTACATAAGCAGGTCCTATTTCTTTAACTGTTCCCAGAAGCATTCCGCCGGAACCAGTCCAAGGGTTCTTGTGCTTACCAGCTTTTGCTACGATATCCATCATAGTCTTCTTAACTTTTTCCTGATCTTCAGGTGAATTTTCGATATCAGCTGGCTTCTTGCCGTTGCAAGATCTTCTAACGATCTCAGTAAATGAAGCAGAGTCAACATTGAGAGTCTGAACATCAATCAGAACTTCGTTGTCATAGATCTCCATAGTGTTGTCGATAACGTCTGCTGGCTGTGGCAGTACTCCTTTAGGTGAAATAACTCTGTGAGTACCGTAAGGGCATCCTTTTTTCATTTTTTTATCCTCCTACAAACAATTATATTTATGATTTTATACCTGACATCAAATATCACATCAGGCATAACTGGCTATGATAATTATATATCAAATTTAAACAAGTTTCCATAAAAAAAACAAAATTTGTGTAAATTATCATACTCATAACATTCCATCTACATAAAAAGCAAGTTTCATGCCAAGGCAAATCTAAAATAATTGCCGTTCTTAAAAGGTCAACTATTGCTGTTTTTCAACATTTTTAAGCTCATCACAAATTTATTAGACGCATATGAAGCAAAAATGCGAACCGTTTCAGGTTCGCATTCGGATTGAGTGAACACAATTCGTTTCAAATCGATTAAAAGCTTCACAAAACGAATTTATTCTTTATCAAAGGTTATATTTCTTCTTTTTTCGCACCATCTGAGTCTGGCTTATCCCAATGGCTTTCGCTGCCTTTCTGGTAGAACCGTACTTTTCATAAGCATATTTTATCAAACCGCACTCATATTCTTCCACGGCTTTTTGCAAATTTATTTCTGACTGCTGTACTTCATCGGTTTCTTCATCCGGCAAGTATTCAAACAGCTCTCCGTGCTTTTCTTTCACTACATCCATCAAAGTTATAGTTTCGCCTTGGGATGATATTATAAGTCTCTGCACCATGTTTTCCAACTCCCTGATGTTACCCGGCCACTGCTGTTGTTTTAGGTACTCTATAGCGTTATCATCGATTTCTCTTTTTACTCCGAACTTCTGTCCGTACTTTTCCAAGAAGTGGCTCACTAAAGCGGGGATGTCGTCAGTTCTTTCTGCAAGACTTGGTATCCTGATGGGCACAACGTTTAAGCGATAATACAAATCTCTTCTGAAGCTGCCTTCTTCCACTAGTTTCTCAAGATCTTTATTGGTAGCAGAGATTATCCTTACATTAGTCTTGACAGGTGAAGTTCCTCCAACTCTATAGAATTCTCCATCTTGAATTGCCCTGAGCAGTTTCGCTTGCATTTCCAGCGGCAACTCTCCTATCTCATCAAGAAAAATTACGCCATTGTTGGCCAGTTCAAAGTATCCTTTCTTTCCGCCTGCACTGGCGCCGGTAAACGCACCTTTTTCATATCCGAAGAATTCAGACTCTATAAGTGAAGGTGAAATGGCTCCGCAGTTGATTTTTACAAAAGGCTGCATTTTTCTCGTGCTGTTTTTCTGTATTATGTTAGCAGCTTTTTCTTTTCCGACGCCTGTATCTCCAAATATTATGACATTGCAATCATACCTGGACACTTTCATCATCTCTTCAAGGACTTGTCCCATGACCTTGCTTCGACAGACGAAGTCTTCCATCATGGTCTTTTCAAAGATCCCTTTGCTGAACGGATTAGTCTCCGGTTCTTCTATATCTCTGTAAACCGGCTCTATAAATTCTGCGTCTTTCAAGTATGGTGCCATTTCTCTGACTATTTCCATGTCGAATATATCATATTCTTTCAAATACCCTTCCGCACATCTGACGCACAACGGTTTAGACATCGATTCGGTAATGTAAAGGGCTATATTTAAATTGTTTATTAAATTGGCAAACAACACCGTCCCCTCCGGCTTGGTTGCCAGAATGTTGATGGTCTCCGCTCCCGGTATTTCGGCACAGTTGATGGAAAAATCGAATAAGGACTCAGCATTCAGTTGACGCATGCACTCCATAGGTCTCAGTATGTTTATAAAATGCACTTCATTGAAAACTTTTTCTATTAATTCGTCTATGCCCTTGCCGACCATCCTCATGCTGGTTCTTTTGTCAAACAAGCATACTATTTCAGCATCAGGACCTGCCTCTCGCCTTATAACATATCCGTACAGAAGATTGGTCAGCATGCTGTTTCCGACTACGAGGAACTTTTTACTGTCACCGATAAGCTGGTGAAGCCTGTAAAGAGTCCCTGATTGGTCGAAGGTAAACATCATCAGATCCAATGGCAAGTCCTCAGGAATTTTTACCAGTGGAATCAGGTCATGCACTATGGCATATCCTGTGGCTTCCACTTGATTAAAGGCTTTATTAAGCGAAGTTATGTCTTCTATATACATAGGCACTGACGCTACAGACACATTGCATATTATTTTATCCCCCACCTTAAGTCCCTGCGGGTTATGATACTCGCTGCCGATTTCTTCGATTACTCCCATCACAAGTCCGCCGGTATCAGTCACAGGATTGTGAAGCTTGCCTCGTCTTATTACTATATCAATTATCTGTTGTTTAATTTTTTTCTCATTGTCGTTAACTTCTGTACAAATTTGCTTGAAACCTGTCCCTTCTAGGTGTATCCTTTTTATAGAGACTCTGAGTTCATCAGGATATATATTGCGGCTGTTATCAAGCCTCCATGCAGAAGTAGGCAGTACGTGCTGTGGCTCCAGGACGCGTTTGATTCCATATGTCATAGACATTTTGTGTTCACTCCTCCCCTGGTGTGAACCTAAATCGGTTCACTTGTCTTGTATTTTCAATGATAAATCATTGGCACGCATTTTGCAATATTTATTTGATGAATTCAAGCCAACAAAAAGTTGTTTTATATCAATATAAAAAGGAGAAATAACAATGGAAGAAAAAATCACTTCAACTCTGAGATTGAGAATGTCAGCTAAGGACGCTCATTACGGTGGAAATCTGGTAGACGGAGCTCACATGGTACATCTTTTCGGAGATGTTGCTACAGAACTGCTCATCAAATTTGACGGCGACGAAGGTCTGTTCTGCGCATATGACAACGTAGAATTCCTGGCCCCTACATATGCCGGCGACTACATCGAAGCTTACGGAGAAATCACCAGCGTAGGCAACACTTCAAGAAAAATGAAATTTGAGGCCAGAAAGGTTGTTCAGGCAAGACCTGACATCAGCGCTTCTGCTGCTGACTTCCTGGAAGAGCCTATCGTAGTAGCAAGAGCTACAGGAACTTGCGTAACTCCAAAGGAATGCAAGAGAAAATAATGAAATGATCGGCCCTGTCCGCATCGCTTGTCAATGCGGACAGGGTCGTTTCATTTCATTCGCCAGGGTTCCCCGCGAGCAACAGCTAATACCATCAGGAGCTTGGTCCTTGCTGCGAGCGGTTCGGAACCTACGGCGCGGCAGGACCGACCCTGTCCGCATCGCTTGTCAATGTGGACAGGGTCGTTTCATTTCATTCGCCAGGGTTCCCCGTGAGCAGCAGCTAATATCATCAGGCGCCTGGTCCTTGCTGCGAGCGGAACGGAACCTACGGCGCAGCAGGATCGACCCTGCTTATGCCGCTTGTCAATGTGGACAGGGTCGTTTCATTTTACAAGCCGGATAGAGATGGCTCATACGCCACCCCTGATATGATACAATACACCCACGATTTGACCAAAATATTTTAAAAAAGTGGGGCAAAAACCCACTATCTGAAGCAAAAAACAAAAAATCGTGGGTGTAACAATGTGACTGCCCATACGCTTACTTTTCTATAAGTCAATAATTTAAGCTTTATGTAAACTAACGTGAAGTAGTTTTCTATCATCTATTTAAGGAAGTCTTGTTAGCCCCCACTTTTTTATATGAAAATGATAAAATCGTGGGTTTTTGCCCCACGATTTTAAACAAAAAATACAATATCGTGGGGTTTTGCTTTTTTGTTTTTCATCTTATAATTCGTACGAAAAGAAGACTGCCTCATTAACGAAAGGCGAGCATAGATGAGGCGGCCCCCCATCTATGCTCGCCACGGCTGGCAGCCCGACTGCAGCGGCGCTGGCGGCAGACATCAGCAGCCCGACTGCAGCGGCGCAGGCGGCGGACATCAGCAGCCCGCCTGCCGCCTGCGTCAGCAGTTTTTCAATTCTTCTATTTCTTCTCTTGTAAGCTTGCGGTAGTGACCGGGACGCAGATGACCCAGGCGTATTCTTCCTATAGCTATGCGCTCCAGCTCCTGAACGGGATTTCCGACAGCCTTGAACATCTTACGCACTTGACGGTTTTTGCCTTCATGAATGGTGATTTCCACGAGAGTTGAAGTCCGGGTGCCTTTGATTATTTTCACCTTTGCGCGGCTGGTTACATAGCCGCCTATGTCGACTCCTCTTGCCAATTTTCTGGCCTTTTCATCGGAAAGCACTCCCTTTACAAGAGCCCGATACGTCTTTTCCAGTTCATGCTTGGGATGAGTCACCCTATAAGTAAGCTCTCCGTCATTGGTCATGATAAGGGCTCCCGTCGTATTGTAGTCCAGCCGGCCTACGGGGAAAAGTCTCTCATCTATATCCTTGACGATATCCATTACGGTGGTTCTTTCCTTATCATCGCTGGCGGAAGTTATCATTCCCATAGGTTTATTAATTAGTACATAAACCAATTTTTGCTTGTCGGATATGAGTCGTCCGTTGACATATACTTTGTCGCCCTCCTGGACGTCATAGCCCGGTTCCTTCAACACGGCCCCATTGACCTTCACATTACCGTTGGCAATAAGTTCGTCTGCTTTTCGTCTGCTGGCTATGCCTGCCTGAGCAATATATTTATTTATCCTCATAGTTTTTTCCTCATTTTTAGTCTTTGCTTTATTTTATCACAGGCTGTTATCTATTGTAAATATCGCTAAGTCCCTCGGCTTCGACGATTTTCTTGATAAGCTTAGGTTCTATGCAATAAAGGTTTCTGTCTTTCATCCTATCGAAATATTCTCCTCCCGCAAATGTAAATCTTCTGTCAAGACCGTTTTCTTCTTCCAAAACATCATTGGAAAATTGCAGCAGATCGCCTATAGCCAGGCTGTCAGGCAATCTTAGCATCGGTCTGCCTTGGGCATATTCAACAGCATTGTATCCCGCCAGCGAGCCAGTGGAAATAGCTTCGGTATGACCTATAAAAAATCCTGATTTTTCTCCTCCCAGGAACAGATTCTCCATGCCCCTGGCTCTCATATATTGATCTCTTAATCCTACAGACATGTATCTGACAGAATTTCCCTTTCCGCCGGCATAAGGGTCTGCGAATCTTGCGTTTTCAAATCCTTCCACCTGCCGCAAGTCTTCCAGATTAAAATATGAAGTCATCAGTTTAGCATAGCCCGTATCAATGAGGATCAAGTTTTCTGCATAGGGGTCCAACGCATATTGCCTGCATACCTTCCGCTTGAGCTTATCGCGGTTTATCAATCTGTCAGGTAGAGGCACTACTGCGAATCCGTCCTTTTCTAATTTTTTTTGAAGTTTTTTTGAAAGCGTTCTTTTTTCAAGCTTGCAAGACCCGCTGAAAGCGCCTCGAGTGCCATCGGCTTTACATGCCGCCACATCCTTCAATCCGGCTTTTTCTGTTATGCTGACTCTCGGACCGAAGGCGGGGCACCTCAGTATGCACATAGAGCAGCCGTTGCCGTATCGCATGCAGTTGCCCATAGGACCGGTGGAACCGGTAGTTTCAATGAAAGCGTCTCCTGTGAGTTCCTCACCGTCAGCCGTTATAACAGAGGCTATTTTTGCATCGTTTTCCATCTTTACATCTGTCACCCTGGTCATAAACTTGATTTCTATATTCAGTTGCTTTACCAACCGCCTGACTTCAGGCTCGACTAAAGCCACGTCATAAAAAGACGCATGGCTGTGTCCCGGAAAATCGACATTTTTATGTGTAGACAGCCTGTCGGTTATTTCAAACAATTCCCCCGCACCGAGAGCTATATTCTCTTCCGCAGCCGTGAAACGACCGTTATTTCTCATTATTCCGCCTACGTTCCCAAGCCCCAAGAGCATATCGGTCTTCTCACAAATTATAACTTCTGCTCCGCGTTTGGCAGCTCTGATGGATGCTGCTACTCCCGACCATCCGCCGCCTATTACTATTATTTTAGACATACAAACACCTTCCTCTCATAGAAATACTATGCCGGGAAGGCGCCGATTATTGTTTTTATTTTTTATTTCTTTTTAGTTATCCAAAGGATTTGAGGAGCTGCCGAGCTTTGATTCAACATATCTGTCATTACGCAGTGGAACTTGTTTTTCTCCAGATCCTGAGCGAATGATTTTATAGCTTCGAATTCTTTTCTCCCCTCTTCATGTCCGGGATATATGGTTACGCATACAAGCCCGCCCACCTTTATCACATCTACTGCCGTTTTTACCGCCTTAACAGTATTCTCAGCCACGGTTGTGATTCTTTTATCACCTCCCGGCAAGTATCCCAGGTTAAATATAACCAATGCCGGCTGAACATTTATATATCTTTCCAAATAAGCATGATTATCTTTTATAAATATGACTTTTTCCTCTGATCCCGACTGAGCACTTTGTTGCTTATGATTCCATACTCTCCATGAAATTCCGTTGGCCGACATAAGCTGCTGCGCAGATACCAAAGCTTCCTCCTGTATATCAAAGGAATATACTCTCCTACATTTTCTGGCCAGAAACAAAGTGTCATTGCCACGGCCGCAAGTACAATCTACGGCATCACTTTCTTCATCTATATATTTTTCACACATCATAAGTGCCAGCCGAGTTGTGTCCTGCAAAATGTTCATTTCTTCATTCCCTTCCGAACACCATCTTTAAAGCATTCAAAATCACTAAAATAATACCCGGTTTATAAATATTCATATTAGGATTATACCAATATTATCTACAAAACTACAATATCTTAACTTACTTTTGTCTTTTTCCATATTGATTTTTTTACCATTATGATACATAATCAAATTACATTACATAATACTTTGGAGGTATTTAGAATGAAGAAAAAGGTCACAATTTTATTATTGGCATTTTGTTTAGTTTTCTTGGCAGCATGCGGCTCACCTTCCCCTTCTGATGCATTAAAAGCTGATCTTGAAAATGCAAAATCATCGCCTGATGAAATCATGGATGGACTGGGAAGCGATGGCTTTGGTGAAGAAGCTACTCAAGCTTTAATCGATAAGGTTCTGGAATTTGACTATGAAATAGGCGAAGAAAGCATCGATGGCGATACTGCAACTGTAGAGCTTACAATCACAACATATCCGTTGGGAGACATTTTCACTACAGTTTTATCTGAACTTTTCAGTTCCGACATGGAAGAGCTTGCTTCTATGACAGAGGATGAACTTATGGCCTGGATGGATGAGACTCTTATTTCGCAGCTTGACGCTGCCGAAAAGACTTACGTAACTGATGTAACCGTTACGTTAAATCAGGAAGACGGTCAGTGGGTAGTTCAAGAAGATCAGGAATTTTCCAATGCTCTTACCGGCGGAATGATAGATTTCGCTTCAGATGCGATGGGCAGCCTTTCATAATAGGGAAACCCCTTTTGGAGTGCAGTCGCCACATTTTTGAACATTAGAAATTAAAAATCAAAAGGGGCAGGAGCAATTCCTGCCTCTTTTCAGTTAGGTGCGTTATTCATCTATGCATTTGCACAAGCGTACCGTATGACCGTTTTCATCGGTATGAGAACAAGCCCCGCAAACACCTTCTCCGCAGCACATGTTGGCATGGTTAGGATAAATGATTTGCGGCTCTTCAAAACGGCATTTTTCCATCAGCAACGTTTTGTAATAGGGGGAAACCATTAAAAATATGTTCGGAGCTTTACCTGTATGTTTTATGCTGTATTCGACATCTTCTCGCACTGTTACCGACAAGCTTTCCAGTTCTTTATCCAATGCTATCTTTTTGTATTCCAAAGGTAAAACATACTTATCGATAAACTCCCTGGTCAACTTGCTTTCATCCAAATACATTCTTATAAGGCTTCCGCCGATTACATTTTTTTGATTCAATACAGGCATAATGGCTATTCCTTTACCTATTATCACGGTGAGCCTCTTTATATCAAACTGTTCTTTATGGATTACACCGCTGAAAAAAGGTCCTGTCACTTTTATTTTGTTGTCCTTTTCCAACCTTCGGTCTAACAATTCTGTTTTAGGGCCTTCAACATACATAGCTGCTTTTACATAAGAATACTTGCCCGTTTTTGCTTCCATAACAGAAAGGGGTACTTTATACCCATCTGAATCTATCATCAAAAATGCTCCCAGCTTACTGCATTCAAGAGCAAATCCCATAGAAGTCTCCAAAGTCATCACTTTAAGTTTATCAGAAAAATCTTCTACTGCTGCAATTTTAAAATTTCTTTCAATTCCTCTTGTTGCGGTCTTTCGACCATTTTGTATATATTCAGTATATGGGCAAACGCCTTGCCATGAGGAAGCGCAATCGCACTTTCCTGTGCTTGTCATTCCGCAAGTATAGCACTGCCCCGTTTCCATCAAAACGCATGGGCATTTTTCCGTCCCTCTGTCTACACAAACATATCCCATTCATATTCCCCCTATGATTGTTTCGAAATTACATCTTGGCGTGAGAATCCGTAATCCAGCATGTTATATGCATCGTTGAACCAATTAGAATCATCTAAGACAACTGCGATAAGTTCAGTCTGACCTCTCTTGGCTGAAGCCACCAAAGTTCTTCCTGACAGCCTAGTATATCCTATTTTAATTCCGGTAGCCCCTTCATACTGGCTTATGGTTTTATTTTTATTAACGAAAACCCTGTCAGTTTTTTCGCTTTGCCATTTTTCCGATTGTACTATTTGGCGAAATTCTTGGTTTTTCATGGCTTCCATACTTATAAGCGCCAGGTCTTCGGCTGTGGTGTAGTGGTTTTCATCGTACAAACCGTTAGGATTTACAAAGTGAGTTCCTTCACATCCCAGTTCCAAAGCTTTCTGATTCATCCTGTCTATAAAATTTTCCATGCTGCCTCCGCAACATATAGCAAGGGCGGCAGCTGCATCATTTCCGGATTGGAGCATCATGCCGTACATCAGCTCTCGTATAGTAAGCTTCTCACCTGCTTTCAGATATATGGACGACCCTTCCACTCCGACTGCTTCTTTAGGTATGATCACACAGCTATCCATATCGGTTTGGGTCTCGCCTAATATATCAAATACTACGAGAGAAGTAATTATCTTCGTCGTACTGGCCGGATAAAGTTTCTGGTCTGCATTCTTTTCAAATATGATCTGACCGTCAGAGGCGTCTATTAATATTGCTCCTTTCGCTGATACAACAGGTGCGTTTTCCATCTGACTTTCGTCGGCCTTTTCACTCTGTTGGTTGTTATTACTTACTCTGATGGTTGAAGATATGTGAGCTACCGATGTGTATCGTATTACTGTTCCTGCTATCAGTGTTAAACATACACATATAAGTACTGCTATTAAAATTTTCTTGTTCATAAAAAACTCCCTCACAACATTTTACTGTCATGGGGGAATTATTATTACCACATTTCAGGCCTTTATATTTATATTTCAATTCTCATCTGGTTTTCATTAAGCTGGTCATCCTCATCCTCTATGTCATCTGCCAAAGAACCGGACATAGCACTTTCTATATCTTCTATTTCCGGAAGTTCTTTGATAGAAGAGAACCCGAAATTTTTTAGAAAGGTATCTGTAGTGCCATACAATATAGGTCTTCCGATAGTGTCAGCTCTGCCTTTTTCCGTAACCAAGTCTTTTTTTAGAAGTCCTTCGATAACTCTGTCACATTTGATGCCTCTTATAGCCTCTATTTCACCTTTGGTTACAGGCTGTTTGTAGGCCACTATCGCCAGCACCTCCAGCGCTGACTGGGATAACTTCTTGACTTTGACAGGAGTGCACAAGCTTCTCACATAATCAGCATTTTCTTCTCTGGTAACAAATTGAAAAGATTTATTTATCCTCCTTATTACTATTCCTCTGCCTTCTTGCTCATATTCTTTTTGAAGTTCCAAGAAATATTCAAGAGCTTCGTCTTTGCTTATATTGAAGACATCTGCAGCGGCTTTCACCTCAAGAGGCTCGCCCCATGTAAACATCATCGATTCCAAGGCCGATTTTATAGTCTTTTTATTGCTCATACTTTATTTCTCCTTTGTCAATCCTTTCCCCTGCCTCTACCTCAATATTGCCATAAGTGGACTTCTGTTCGACTTTAATTATCCTCTCTTTGGCCATCTCCAACAGAGATACAAAGGTTATCACTACATCATAACGGTCTTTTTTATTTACGATAAGTTCTCTGAAGCTTAATATTTTACCTGCCTTTCCTTTTATGACATCCACAATATGTCTCATACGGCTTTCAACAGAAAACCTTTCTCTTTCTATCCTGGTGTAATGCTTCCTTACAGCTTCTATCCTATGCTTTCGCTGTATGAACGATGTGAAAGCTCCTGCAAATTGTTTTAGATCTAAACTCAAATATTCATCAGGCTGTTCTAAGAATTGCGAAATATCTTCCTGCGGTTTTTGGAATACATCCGAAGCCGCTTCCTCATACAGGCGCAATATCTCCGCTGCTTTCTTGTACTTTTTATATTCCACCAGCCTCTCTACCAATTCTCTTCTTGGGTCATCTTCTGGAATTTCTTCGCCTGTATTGCTTACTCTAGGCAATATCATCTTAGATTTTATCTCGATAAGCGACGAAGCCAAAACCATAAATTCAGTAGAAACGGTTATATCCATTTCTTTCATGGCTTTTATATAATCCAAATACTGAGACGTGATGCTGCTTATCTCAATATCATAAATGCTCATCTGAGCGTTTTCTATTAAATATACCAGAAGGTCAAACGGTCCTTCAAAAGATTGCAGTTTTACTTTATAACTCATGCCTGGTTTTTATTCTCCTGTCGGTTATAGTACAGCAATGCTCCTACGACAACTACGCATCCGATAAACTCATAAAGTTCTGGGATCTGGCCAAGAAAAATCACTGCCAAAATGGTTGCAAATACTGCATCACCTGTCTCCCATGTAGAAACATACAACGAGCTTACATGGCCTATGCACATATTGAAGACAGCATGAGAGCCTATCTGGCAAACGAAGGCCATTACTATGAGAAGCACATAGTCCATAGGTCTATATCCCAGCAGCGGAGTTCCGCTGGCTATTACTCCTATAATGAAGCATATCCAGCATGAGGCGAAAACAAGGAGTACATAAAGAGATCCCTCCACTCTTTTTCTCACCTCATCTCCCATGGCAAAATACAGTCCCATAAACATGGCTGCCATAAACGCTAAGATATTGCCTGTGAGATTTCCTCCTGCGAAAGCGTTATAATCAGCCCCTACTATAAGCACTCCCCCCAAAAGAGCTACTGCTATTGCCAATACTGATTTGACGCTTACTTTTTTATGATATACGAAAATTGTTATTATAAGTACTACTAAAGGATGTAAAGCAGCCAACACTGCTGCGCTTGCTATATTTGTCAGCTTTACGGCGTTGAACCAGGAAAAATAATGCCCAAAAAGAAAAGCGCCTGAAATAAAGCACAACAGATAGTCTTTTTTGCTTATAGCCTTAAGCTTTTCTCTTTTCTCATGGTTTGTGACAGCCGGTATTATAAAAAACGGCAGCGCTATTGTCAGTCTCCAAAATCCGATTGCCAACGAAGGGGCTGTTATTAAATTTCCCAATATTCCTGAAGACGACCCAAACAGTACTGCAAAAACTGTAGCAATTTTGGCATGTCTTGCTATAAGTCCACCCTTATTATCCGAAATTCTCATTTTATTCCTCTTTTTATATCTAATTTTATTTATTTTCTTCCATTATTTTTTTTAAATTAATCTCGTATGGCGGATAGACTATCCCTTTTTCTGTTATTACAGCAGTTATATATTTAGCTGCAGTGACATCAAAAGCGGGATTATAAGTTTTGATACCCTCAGGAGCCATTGGTCTCTCATACCACATGCTATATATTTCCTCGCCTTTTCTGAGTTCAATATTAATATCGTCGCCTTTCTCGGTATCCATATCAATGGTTGAAGTAGGAACATACATGTAAAACGGAATGCCGAATTCTTTAGCAAGTATAGCCACGCCGGATGTGCCTATCTTGTTAGCCCCATCCCCGTTGGCCGCCATCCTGTCACATCCCACTACTACCGCATCTATCCAGCCCTTTTTCATAACTGATGCAGCCATGTTGTCACATATTAAAGTAACATCCACTCCTGCCTTTTCAAGTTCCCACGCAGTAAGCCTTGCTCCTTGCAATAAAGGTCTCGTTTCATCTGCAAATGCATGAAAGCCGTAGCCTCTTTCCTGTCCCAAATGGATAGGCGCAAGACATGTGCCATACCTGGAAGTGGCTATAGCGCCGGCATTGCAGTGAGTTAAGATTCCCATTCCGGGTCTCAGCAAAGAAAGACCGTATTCTCCCATGGCTTTGCAGGCTTCTATATCTTCTTGATGTATTTTTTGCGCTTCTTGAAGAAGCAGCTGTTTTGCTTGGTCTACAGATGTGTACTCAGATTCTCTAAGCTGTCTCATCATTCTCCGGACAGCCCAAGAAAGATTCACAGCAGTAGGTCTGGCGCTCTCAAGATATTCAGCTGCCTTTTCGGTTGTTTCAAAAAGCTCTTCCGGAGAGTTCCCCGCATATCTGTTCGCTTCAATATAAAGCCCATAAGCAGCAGCCACACCGATAGCCGGTGCGCCCCTGACTTTCAAATGATATATGGCATCCCACATATCTTCCTTTGTCTGTATTTCTATATAAGTTTCTTCTGCCGGAAGCTTTGTCTGATCCAGCAATAGCATCCTTCCGTCAACAAATTTAAACGGCGTTATTTCTTGTATTTTAGACTTGTTCATTTATCACATACCATATATATCCTAAATAATCCGCTATATTTAAAATAGGTTCTCCTGTATAAAGGTTGGTGCTGCCTGCTATCTCTTCAAAAGGCGGCGCACTCAAATATTCTATAAGCGTGGCTGCGCACTGATAGTCATCATAATTAAAGAAGAACTCCTGGTCGCCTGTCACATAGTAATAAAATCCTGCCATATCATATATTTCCAGTGCGTATAATACATCGAAGGTACTATTGAAAACATCGTCGCTGCCGTCTTCACTGCCGCCATATTCGCCCTGCCCATAAGTCCATTGTACGTTTTCTTCATTGCCGGCAATGGCGGAAGTATCTAAATTGCTGTAATAATCCAGCGAAAGTCCTGTCTCATACGCTGCCTCTATTTGTTCTTTTTCAGATACATCCTCTATGCTGCTGTAAATATCTGTGTAATCATTGCTGTCGTTTCCCAAAATGTCATTAAAATTGCTGAAGTCTATTTCTCCCACATAATCTCGAACAGCAAAAAATACAGAGCCCAGCACGGTGATTAAAATTACTGCGACCACAATAATTATGGGTACAACAAACTTTTTCTTGCTTCCGCTGCTGTTTTTTCTATACTCATTTTTATAATCCGGTCTAGCTTCTTTGTATGTATCCTGTGAATCACTTTCCTGCGGTCTGCCTCCGCTTTCCTTTTGTTCTATACGGTCTTTAAGTTTTTCAAAGCGGGCTCTTCTCTGGGCGTTGCTAACCGGAGGCGCGCTTCCGGTCAATACTCTATAAGCTTCCGTAGCCTGCCTTTTCTTTTTCTCCGCATAAAAAGGGTCATCACGATAATCCGCAGAGCTAAGCTTAGCAATGCGTTCTTCGTATGCTTGTTTTATCTGCTTGGAAGTAGCGTTCTCGTTTAGTCCGAGAATTCTATAATAATAATTTCTATCCATCTCCAACTTACCTGATTTTATAAAACACTCAATTTGCATTTATTTTATCATAATTATATCATGTTTTTTTAAACTTGAGAAGTTTCAATCTCTCAAAACCTTGATATAATCTTAAGCTTTTAGTATTATTAAAGTGTTAAAAATCAACCTGTAACTTTTTTAATCCTGATATATGGAGGTATCAAAATGAAGTTTTATATCGTCGATGCTTTTACTGAAAACTTATTTGGCGGCAACCCTGCCGGAGTAGTGATATTGCCCGAAGGAGAAGATTTTCCTTCCGATGAAATCATGACCAAGACTGCAGCTGAACTGAGGTATTCGGAGACTGCTTTTATAAAAAGGCTTAACGACAAAGAATTCAACATAAGATATTTTACTCCGGCTGCCGAAGTCGAACTTTGCGGCCACGCGACAATAGGTTCTTTTAAAGCGCTTTTGGCCGGCGGATATATAGAAGATAATCAAACTTACATCAACCATACTTTGTCAGGGACTCTCAATATAGATATAAAAAACGGCTTTGTTCTCATGGACATGGCCGCTCCCGTTAAGATTGGAGAAATTTCAGAACATGAAAAGCTCAGGGAGCTTTATGATATCATGGGACTGGACTATGACGCTGAAAAGTCAGAAGGAGTCAGCATGATCCCTCAGCTTATATCCACCGGGCTTCCCGATATAATGATGCCCGTATCTTCTCTTGAAGTTCTCGATAGGATAGAGCCTGATTTTCCGGCGCTTTCCAAGCTGTCAGAAAGGTACGAGGTGGTAGGCGTCCACGCTTTTACCGTGAATTGTGACGATGCCACATGTCACGTAAGGAATTTCGCGCCGCTGTATGATATTGACGAGGAGGCCGCCACAGGTACCTCCAACGGCGCTCTGACGTATTACGGATATCTCAATGGTTTTGTCAAATCGGGAGATGATTGTAGGTTCATCCAGGGAGAAAAGATGCAAAGGCCGTCGGCGATCCTCAGCCACATTGAGGCTGACGGCGACAACTGCTCAATTCAGGTCGGCGGCAGCGCTGTTATATTAGCTGAGGGAGATATTAAATTATAGAATTTGCAGATGCGGCTGAATACAAATTCAGCCGTCGTAATAAAATGCAAAGATAAGGCGTTCAATGCCTCAGACCATAGACAAACCCCGGCCAGATTATACGAATGTCCGGGGTTTGTCTACAGTACGAACGCCGCCCTTAGCGGGGCGGCGTTATCACATCTTTATTTTAGGCAGCTTATTTCTTCCACAGTCCGTGGAGGTTGCACCATTCATATGCTGCTACCAGCTTATCTCCATCGGCTAAAGCAAATTCGGCTTCAGGCTTCTCCCCTGCTTTTAGATGCTTTCTCTGAACGCCTTGTTCAGTTTCTATGGCAATCCAGCCAATGTGGTGTTCTTCAAGCATAGGATGTTCAACTTCTCCTACAACCACTTTAACCTTGTTTCCGTCAACCGTTACTACAGGAACGTGCTTTTCTACAGCAGCATCAACCGTGCCCGGAACCAACTCCTTCATCTTTTCACCGCAGCAAACAACAGGAACTCCTGAATCGTTTACAAATTCTATGATATTTCCACAATGTTCACAAACATAAAACTTCATAATAGTACCTCCCATGTTTTTATCTTGTATATTTAATATTACCATATGGAGGAAAATTTAAACAGCTTTAAATCTTATATTTATTTCTGTTCCCTCGTTTTCTATGCTGTCTATTTCTAGTTCTCCGTCCAGATAAGAAACTGCGTGTTTTACGATGGAAAGACCCAGTCCCGTACCTCCTGTCGCCTTAGAGTGGCTTTTGTCGACTCTATAGAATCTTTCAAACACTCTCTTAAGATCACTCTTCGGTATTCCTATACCTGTGTCTTTGACTGAAAGCAAACAATCCTCGCCTTGTTGGTTAACAGAGACCTCTACTGTTCCGCCTTTTTTATTATATTTAATCGCATTATCACAGAGGTTATATATTATCTCATCCAGGATGTATCCTACTCCCATTATACATACAGAGCTTCCGCTGACAGATATTGTTACTTGTTCTTCATCAGCTTTTGTCTTAAGTCTTCTGGCTACTTCTTCAGCTGCCGCCAGCACATCTATCTCCTCTTTCTCATCCGGAACAGTCTCTTCATCCAATTGAGAAAGTTTGATTATATCTTCTATCAGCGATATAAGTCTTGAAGACTCTTCTTTAATAGTCTTAGCAAAATTCTTTACGTCTTCCGGCTTAACCAAACCGCTGCTGAGCATGTCTGATACGCCATATATGGAAGTAAGCGGAGTCTTTAATTCATGAGAAACATTGGAAGTAAACTCCCTTCGCAGAGCCTCGCCCTTTTCTTTCTCTGTTACATCGAGGATTATTAAAATTGCTCCGGTAATTTTTCCGTTGTCATAAACAGGATTAGCAATTATCTCGCATATGGATTCTTTGAGATTTAAAGCAGTTCTGCAATGTTTACCGTTTAAGGCTTCAGTCACAGCTTTGCGGAAGGCTTCGCTTCTGTTAAGTCTCAATACAGTCTCTGACTTGGCTGCAGCATCTGCCTCAAGCATCCTTATGGCGCTGCTGTTATATGTAAGAATGTCCATATCCTTATCAATAATAATGAGACCTTCTGCCATATTTTCTGTTATAATTTTAAATTCATTTTGCTGCTTCTTAAGATTTTCCATTTGGTTGTGGATTCTATTGTTTTGCTGATGAATTCTATGAAGCAACGGTAGAATTTCCACATAATTCTTTTCTATATCCGGGGAATCCAAATCTATGTCATTGATAGGTTTTATGATTCCTCTCGTAATTCTCGCTGAAATTACAGCGCCTAAAGCAACCAGTACTACTACTATGATTAAAATAATCCAGAAAGTATCTGCCACAAGCGCTATCTGTGAATAATGGCTGGAGGAAAGTCTGAGTATATTGCCATCGTCCATTTTTACAGCATAGTACCTGGTATCTTCAGATAACGTGCTGGAATGTCTTACAGCATAACCTTCTCCATCCTCAAGAGCTTCTTTTACCTCTTCTCTTTCAAGATGATTAGACATTATATCTGAATTGGCATCGCTGTCGAAAAGGACTTCACCGTTGTCGGCTATCAGAGTAATTCTGCTCTGGGCATCTTCTCCGTCTATTTTCTCCAAATATTCTATGCCATTCAATTCTATGGCAGTTTCAACAAGTTTCGCTTCATCGCGCATCTCGTCATCTACCTTGTCGCCGAGATAGTTATACATAACTCCCATAACAAGGCCGATACACGCCAGCATTGTTGCCAATGAAACCAATATTATACCAGCAAAAATCCGTTTGGTCATTAATCAGCTCCTCCAATCCTATATCCTATCCCCCTTATAGTCTCTATCAGGCTGCCGCATTCTTTAAGTTTTGAGCGCAATGTTCTGATGTGAACGTCAACTGTCCTGTTTTCGCCATCGAACTCATATCCCCAAATGTCTCTTAAAATGGCATCCCTTGTAAAAACTTTCCCCTTATTCTGAACCAGAAGACACAAAAGCTCAAATTCCTTTAAAGTCAGTGTAACATTCTCATCTCCGGCTCTTATTATGTGTTTAGCCGGGCAAAGATAAAGCTGGCCTATCCTATACTCCTTTTCATCTGTTACTGGCTCGGTCCTCCTCAATAATGCCTTTACCCTAGCGATAAGTTCCATTGTACCGAAAGGCTTAGTAACATAATCATCAGCGCCGCTGTCAAGCCCGATTACCTTATCATATTCCGTACCTTTGGCAGTAAGCATCATTATAGGCATTTCTCTGGTTTCCAGACCTGCTCTCAGTTTAGAAAGCACCGATAGTCCATCTTCTTCAGGCAGCATTATGTCAAGTATAGCCAGCTGTGGTTTTTCTTCCTCCATGGCTGACCAAAACTCGCTGGGTCTTTCAAATCCTTTTGCGTCAAGGCCAGAATTATTAAGAGCATATACGACAAAATTCCTTATGTTGTTGTCATCCTCCAATAGATAAATCATAAGTTTCCTCCGCCTTATCCAATTTATTTTTCGTCAGGATGCTGTCCTGTTATGCTATAAACTACCCATTCGGCTATGTTAGTGGTGTGGTCGGCTACTCTCTCCAGATATTTGGCTACCATCAAAAGATCCAGATAAAGTCTGCCGTTGCCTGGTTCTTCTGAAATCATAACTATTAGGTCGTCTTTAACCTTATCAAAATATCCATCAACTACATCATCATCAACTATGACTTTGTTGGCTAGTTTTAAATCTTTTTTTACAAATGAATCAACGCTTTTGGTCACCATTGAAGAAGCCGCTCTGGCCATCTGCTGCAGGTTGTCCTCCTGAGGTATTCCTTCGCCCTCTTCTATGAAGCCTGCAATTTCAGCTATATCTTCGGCATGATCGCCTATCCTCTCCATGTCGCTTATCATCTTGAGCGCAGAAGAAATAACCCTAAGGTCACCTGCTACAGGCTGCTGCTGCAGCAAAAGTCTCATGCAAAGGCCTTCTATCTCTCTTTCCTTTTGGTCTATCTGTCTTTCTGCTTCAATAGCTCTCTCTGCCATATCCATATCGCCTTTAAACAATGCGTTCATGGCATATGTAACTGCTTCCTCGCAGAGTGCACCCATAGTAATCAATTCAGAATTAAGCATTTCAAGCTGCTGATCGAATCTGTTTCTCATCAAATCACCCAAACCTTCCTGTAATATAATCCTCTGTCCTCTTATCCTGCGGTACAGAGAACAATTTTTCTGTTTCGTTGTATTCTACCACTTCTCCCAAAAGGAAAAAGGCAGTTTTATCCGAAATTCTAGTAGCTTGCTGCATATTGTGAGTAACTATAACTATAGTATACTTTTCTTTCAGCTCTACTGCAAGGTCTTCTATTTTAGATGTAGAAATAGGGTCGAGGGCTGATGTGGGTTCATCCATCAAAAGTACCTCAGGTTCAACCGCCAGAGCTCTGGCTATGCAAAGTCTCTGCTGCTGTCCTCCCGAAAGACCAAGGGCGCTTTTTTTAAGTCTGTCTTTTACTTCATCCCAAATTGCCGCATCCCTCAAGGATTTTTCTACGATTTCGTCTAACGCCACCTTAGATCTTATGCCGTGAGTTCTTGGACCATAAGCTATGTTATCATAAACGCTCATAGGAAAAGGATTTGGCTTTTGGAAAACCATTCCCACCCTTTTTCTAAGCACGTTGACATCCATATCACCATATATGTTTTCTCCGTCCAGGGCAACTTCTCCCTCTATCCTGCACCCTTCCACCAGGTCATTCATCCTGTTAAGAGTTTTTAAGAGAGTGGATTTTCCGCATCCGGAAGGCCCGATAAAGGCGGTTATCTCATTTTCTTTCATATCAAGATTTACATTTTTTAATGCCTGAAACTGGCCATAGTATAAATCAAGATTTTTTACCGTCAATTTATCCATATTTTTTACCTCTTACTTGTTAGTTGCTAGTCTCTTTGCCACAAATGAGGACAATGCATTGATAAAAATAACTACCACCAAAAGGACTACCGCTGTGGCGTATGCCTGGTCTGTATAAAGTCCCTCACTCATCAGCGCATACATGTGTACCGACAGAGTTCTCGTGGAAGCAAACAGACTATCCGGAACTACCGGATTGGTTCCTGCCGTAAATATCAGTGCTGCCGACTCTCCTACAATTCTTCCTATAGCCAAAATAACACCGGCTAAAATTCCAGGCACTGCCGAAGGAAGTACTATTCTGAAAACTGTTCTCAATCTGCCTGCCCCAAGACCGAAACTTCCCTCTCTGAAAGAATCGGGAACTGCAATTAAAGCTTCTTCTGTAGTTCTCATAATCAGCGGCAATATCATTATTGCCAAAGTAATAGCTCCTGAAAGCAGTGTATATCCCCAATGTAAAGTGATAACGAACAATACATATCCAAACAAGCCGTAAACTATAGACGGAATACCTGATAAAGTTTCTGCAGTTATTCTCACCAGTTTGACCAGCCTGTTGCCTCTTTTAGAGTATTCCACCAGATAAATTGCAGAAAATACACCTAAAGGGACTGCCATTATCAATGAAAGCAAAGTTATTATTACTGTGTTGATGATGGCCGGCATCATGGAAACGTTTTCACTATTATACTCCCAATCAAACAATCCCGGTAATGTCAGGTTAGGAATGCCGTGATAAAGTATATATATGATAAGGAATACCAGCACTGTTACTGTTAACAATGCGCTTATGCATACCAAAAGAAACAGCAACCCTGAAAGAGGGCTTCTCTTGTATTCCTTTAATCTTTGCCTAAAGTTTCTGTTAGCCATTAATCATTCCTCCTTCTTAGCAGAGAGAATGAAAGATTTATTATTAAAATGAAAACAAAAAGCACAACTGCTGTAGCTATCAACGCATTTCTATGTATACCGTCTGCGGCATATCCCATCTCCAAAACTATATTGGCCGTCATAGTTCTCACTCCTGATAATATGGAATCCGGCAATACAGGCTGGTTACCTGCAATATATACTACTGCCATTGTTTCACCTATAGCTCTTCCTATGCCCAGTATAACGCCTGCCAAAATGCCTGATTTGGCCGCAGGAAGTATAGTAAAGAACACGCTGCGCTCATGGGTTGCTCCAAGGGCCAAAGCTCCTTCATAATAGCTTTCAGGTACGGCTCTCAAAGCCGATTCTGCTACGCCTATAATAGTAGGCAGTATCATTATTGCCAGCAAAATAGAAGCGGTCAGTATTCCTTTTCCGCTGCCTCCAAAAATGTTTTGCATTGCCGGCACAATAACCATGAGGGCAAAGAAGCCATATACTATGGATGGAATTCCTGCCAGCAAGTCTACTGCAGGTTTTAAAATTTTATATAATCTTTTCGGGCAAAACCTTGCCATAAATACAGCGCACAGTATCCCGATAGGTACACCTAATATTATCGCTCCCGCCGTCACATAAATGCTCCCGACTATCATTGGGAAGATTCCAAAGTGCCCTTCAAGAGGCTTCCACGTCGTGCCGCCGAGGAATTCAAATACTCCTATTTCGGCTATTGTAGGAAAGCCTTTTGAAAAAAGGAACAGACATATCACAACTACCGCTATTATCGATACCGTGGCAGAAGCCATGAAAACGTATTTCATGGCTGTCTCAGAATATTTCTTCATTTTATTGTCTTACTCCTAAACGTATTCTGCCTTATTGCTTACTTTGCTTATCTTTCACTGTTTCTTGCATTATTACTGTACATCATCCCAGCTTGTTGTTTCGCCTGTGAAGATTGCTCTGATCTGGTCTGAAGTCAAATCTTCTACGCTGTTGTCATTGTTTACTACTACTGCGATTCCGTCAAGGGCGATCTGAGTAGGCTCAAGTCCTTCTGCCAGTTCTTCATCTTTAATTGCTCTTGAAGCCATTCCTATATCGCAAGCGCCTTCAATTGTTGAAGTGATTCCTGCGCCGGAACCGTTCTGCTGAATTTCGATTTCAACATCAGGATACATTTCTTTGTAAGCATCTGCTAAAGTTTCCATAACCGGAGATACTGATGTTGAGCCGGCAAGTACGATTCTTCCGCTCAGTCCATTCTGCTGAGTGTATTCTGCAGGGCTTTCTGCTTCTGAAATATAACCTTCTTCAGTTATGATGTCCTGTCCCTGTTTGCTCATGATGAATGTGATGAAATCCTGTGCCAGTGCACTCAAATCGTTATTGCTGTTGGTAACGATGTTGAAAGGTCTGTAGATAGGATATTTATCAGCAAGGATGTTTTCTACTGTAGCTTCAACTCCGTCGACCTTAACTGCTTTTACGGTATCATTTAAAGAACCTAAGGATATGTAGCCGATAGCGTTTGCGTTACCTGCAACTGTAGTCATTACTACGGAAGTTGAGTTGGAGATTTCAGCAGCGGAAGTAGTGTTGTCTACGTCATCCACTTTGATTCCCATCAATTCAGTAAATCCGTCTCTTGTTCCGGAGCCTTCTTCTCTGGATACTACTGTGATGTCTTTGTTGCCACCCTCAGCGCTTCCTTCTTCGCTGTCACCGTTTCCGCATCCTACAAGAGCTGTGAAAGCCAGTACGAATACTAAAATTAAACCAATTGCCTTTTTCATTTCATTCCTCCTAGAAATATTTAAATTTGTTTTTTTCCTTTTGACATCTCAGAGTATACTAATAGAATGTTAAGAGTGAAATCTCGCTTATGTTAAATGTGGGTTAAAAAATTCATGTTACGCAATTATACGCAAACGCTGCTTGGGTATATTCACATACAGGGCTTAAAAATCTTTTATATATTCATATGTGCATACGAGTATACACATATCCATGCAAAAAAGGCATGCCGAGAAATGAAATATAGGCATTAGACATAAAAACATGTGTCGTTTTATAATCAATCTATGAAATCACATAGATAATGGAGGATATTAAGATGAAAAAAATATTATACATATTTTTATTGATTACAACGATGTGCACTGTTTCATCCTGTAATGACAATTCCACATCGCCCGAAGCAGCTCCTTCAGAAAATGAAGCTGCCGGTTCAAATGGTGATGCCGGTTCCGGCGATGACGCCCGGTTTATTTCGGTACAGACAGAAAACGGTAGTATCATTTATCAATTAAACGACAGTGCCGCCACCGAATCCCTCTATCAACAACTGCCTATAACTGTTGAATCAGAGGATTTCAGCACCAATGAAAAGATATTCTATCCGCCTCAAGAACTGAATACAGATAACTGCCCCTTGGCAGCAGGCGGTTCAGGGACGCTGGCGTATTATCAGCCTTGGGGAGATGTAGTAATGTTTTATGGAAATTACAGTGAAAACCCGTCCTTATTTGAATTAGGACATGTGATATCAGGAGAAGAACTGATAAGCCGTTTATCCGGCACCATCACTATAGATATTTATCAGTAGGTACAAAGATGAAAATCATAATTTTGAAAAGCAGCCCTAATAAAAACGGTTCCTCTAATATGCTGGCGGATCATTTCCGTCAAGGTGCAGAAGAAGCCGGACATACAGTGGAAGTCATAGATGTAGCCCATGCGCAAATCAATCCGTGCATCGGCTGCGTACACTGTGGATATGAAGGGCCTTGTGTCCAAAAAGATGATGTGGAAACCATACGCAGGCAGATTCTTGATGCTGATATGATGGTATTTGTCACACCTCTATATTATTACGGTATGTCTGCCCAGCTGAAAACCATGATAGATAGATTCTGTGCCTTTAACAGCAGCCTTCAGCGCAAGCATATGAAATCTGCTTTGCTGTCAGTAGCGTGGAACAGCGATAACTGGACTTTTGAAGCGTTGGAATCTCACTACAAAACACTGGTACGTTATCTCAATCTGGAAGATGTCGGAACAGTCCTTGCTACAGGCTGCGGCACACCTTCCATGACAAAGGCTTCAGCCTTTCCAAAAGCCGCTTACATGTTAGGCCGCAGCCTTAAGTAAGACGATAAGAATAATCATGAGAAAATTACCAGCTCTTCGGCTACGGAGTCATACAGGTTCCGTACAGCTGCAGCATGTACGACTGTATCACCTCATTTAGAACTGGCGTCACTTTACAAGCTGCCGGCGCTTCACGATTTTGTGGTTTACAGTATGTAGTCGTAGTCTACACCGTTCATGCTATGCATGCCGGCAGACTTATAAGGCTCTCGTAATTATAAATGACAAAAATTTCATTTTTTGAAAAAATTGTCATCATTTTTTACATTTAATTCCATTTTTGTCGTGTTTTTTTGTGGCGGCATGTAAAAAATTTTAAAATTCATCAAAAAAGTCAGTAAGACTGGTAATTTGGTGTGCTACCCGTCAAGTAGACAATGAAAAAAATATAAAATTTTTATGTTGCCCGGTTTATGCCGGGCAATATTTTATGCGGCCAATATCCGTTCATGATATTCCAACGGTGTTAATACACCAAGACATCTTTGCGGACGGTCTTTTATGTAATAGTCTATGTATGCAGTTATCGCT
>CDZQ01052142.1_pt1 | contig 92664 bp, 85 predicted proteins | sample 554831 | NCBI WGS metagenome assembly CDZQ01 (sample SAMEA3182112, study PRJEB8094) | gut metagenome | biome: human; feature: gut; material: Stool; isolation source: human stools | place: Canada | collected 2013-05-06 | reverse complement strand
AATTTATATAAATATAATATTGATTTATATTTATATATTAGGAAGTTTCAACGGAGGATATACAGTGAACGAATCTAAGGAAATAGAGATAGATTTAAGAAAAATCTTTTTAATGCTGAAAAAGCGTATCGTATTTATTATCTTGGGAACTCTTATTACCGCCGTGCTTTCAGGCTGTATTACGGAGTTTTTTATTACACCTACCTATACAGCATCATGCACGCTTTATGTTTACAGTAATACGGACAGAGTCAGCACTGATTCTTCTATTGCTCAGGGCGAGATAACCGCTTCACAGCAGCTTGTAAATACATACATAGTTGTGCTTGAAAGTGATTTCGTACTTGAGGAAGTTGCTCAGAATCTGAACCTTGAATTGACTGCTTCACAGCTGCGTTCAATGATCTCTTGTTCTCAGATTAATGAAACGGAGATTTTTAAGGTTACGGTTTCAAATGAGAGCCCTGCGCTGGCGGCTGATATAGCAAATGCGATTGCCGATGTTGCACCCGATGCAATAGTTGATACTATTAAGGCAGGCGGTGTAAGCGTAATAGATTATGCAAAGGTGCCGAGCTCACCTTCATATCCTAATTTCAAACTTAATATACTTATAGGTGCCCTTGTAGGATTTGCGGTTTCGTTTGTAATATTCTTTATCAGAGAGATATTTGATACAACAGTTAATGACCAATCAGATCTTGAAAGAGAATTTAATAATATTCCTGTTATCGGTACCATACCCAGACTGATTCCTGTTTCATCCAAAGCGGGGGAGCAGTCTGAAGATGAAAACCAGCAAAAGGCAAATATAAAGAAAGGGGGCGTTAAATAATGGCTCTTTTCGGAAAAAACAAAAATGCAAATGACAAATCCAAGTCATTTTCAAGAGACAATATCAAAAAAATACTGAACCCCGAATCGCCGTTTGTAGTAAAAGAAGCTTATTCAGCTATCAGAACAAATCTGCTCTTTATGCAGAAGGGTGAAAAGTGCCCTGTTTTTGTAGTTACAAGCCCCACTGCAAACAACGGCAAAACAATCAACAGCATAAACCTTGCCATATCATTTGCTCAGATGGGCAAAAAAACGCTTCTTATAGACAGTGATATGAGAAACCCAACAATTCACCGTATGTTTTCGATTCCCGTAAAGAACGGACTTTCGGAGATACTTGCGGGGCTTACGGATAATATCACTGTTTCAAAAACGGATATTGAAAACCTTTCAGTGCTGACAGGGGGCAAGATACCGCCTAATCCCGCAGAACTCATTTCTTCATCAAGAATGGACAAACTGCTCGAATTTGTAAAAGAGCATTATGACTGCGTGTTTATTGACACACCTCCTGTAAATCTTGTTACGGATGCCACCGTTTTCGCTCAGAAAACAACCGGCTATATTATGATCGTCAAATCTGAAACCACCGATATAGCAGAGGTCAAAACAGCTGTTTCAAATCTTGACAGCATCGGAGGAAACATCCTCGGATTTATTTTGAACGATGTTACATCCGGCAGACACGGTTATTACTCGTATTATAAGAAGTACGATTACAAATATAAATATTCATACGGTTACGGTTACGGATATAAATAAACCGATCGTTTCCGGCAATAGATCTTCAGAAGGTTGCGAGTTTTATGAATAAGAGAAAAGCTACTCAGCTTTCAGTTGAGTTTCTGGTTGACCTTTTGTCACTGCTTTTATCTAATGCAATTTCATACATAATCTGTATTTTCATACATAAAGTTCCTAATAATACAAAGCAGGCTATATGGATATACCTGATTTCACTGATACTTTCTTTCTGCGTAATTTTCTTCGGCTTTTCCGTTTCTATGGATCTGTCCGTCAGAAACAGGGCAAGGGAATTTGTGGCAGTTCTCAGAAACTGTCTTTTAACATATATGACGCTTGCCGTAGCTCTCGTTTTAACAAGAAGCGATTTCATAAACGGGCGATATATGTTCCTGCTTTCACTTGAACTGTTCATAATTTCATCGTGTATTAACAGGTATTTTACGAAAAGGCTCCTGGTACGGCATTTTTATAATTCCGGTCTTGTCAGCCTGACGGGTGTAATTACGGTAGGGAAAAGAGCGCAGGACTATGTTGCTGAACTTCAGCAGGACTGGACAAGAAATATAAAAGGCATTGCTCTCCTTGATGCTGAAATGCTCGATGGAAAATATGTTTACAGTGATTCAAACGGTGAGAGGTGTTCTTCAAAAGTTGCTGTAAAGTCTGCCGTAGAAAAGCGTATTTCAGATGTACCTGTAGTTGCGAATATCACTAACGTAGTGGATTGGGTGCGCCGCGAGTCGCTTGATGAGGTATATATAAATATTCCTTATGAGTATGAAACTGAAGTAACAGAAATTGCCGAAGAAATAGAAAGTATGGGCACCATTGTTCATATAAATCTGCCTTCTCTAGAAAAATTTGTTGAAAACAGTGAATTTGATAATGTTGAGTGTGCTGTTGTGGCAGGTGTGCCTACGGCAACTCTTTCTGCCGCGCGTCAGATGTCACTTTCTGCGGCATTTTTCAAACGCTTAATTGATATTATAGGCGGCCTTGTCGGCAGTATTGTTTCCCTGCCGATCATTCTTATAGTTGCAGTACCTCTTCTTATAGAATCACGCGGTCCTCTTATTTTTAAGCAGCAGCGTGTTGGTAAAAACGGCAGAGTGTTCAATATTTATAAGCTTCGTTCAATGTATGTTGACGCCGAGGAAAGAAAAAAAGAGCTGATGGCGCAGAATAAAATGAACGGGCTGATGTTTAAAATGGATAATGATCCCCGTATCACAAAGGTAGGCAGATTTATCCGTAAAACAAGTATAGACGAGCTTCCTCAGTTCTGGAATGTTCTTAAAGGCGATATGAGCCTTATAGGTACCAGACCTCCTACGCTTGAAGAATTTTCAAAGTACGAAAGCCATCATAAGCGCCGCCTTTCCATGCGTCCCGGCATTACGGGCATGTGGCAGGTTAGCGGCCGTTCGGAAATAAAAAATTTTGAAGATGTAGTAAAACTTGACTGCGAATATATAGATAACTGGAGCATTTGGCTTGATATCAAAATAATGCTCAAAACGGTTCGTGTCGTTATCAGGGGGATAGGCGCGGAATGAGCAATGATAAAAAGCTGAAGATTGCCATGATAGGGCATAAAAGGATACCGTCAAGGGAAGGCGGCGTTGAGATAGTTGTTTATGAGCTTTCCAATCTAATGGCAAAAGCCGGAAACAGAGTTGACGTCTACAACAGAAGCGGAGCCCACGTTTCAGGCGCAGAGTTTAAAAGTGATAACATGCCGATTGACGGCAATATAAAAATAATAACCGTTCCCACTCCTAAGTCAAAAACGCTAAACGCGTTCGTATATAGTTTTCTGGCCGCGGTCAGGTCATTGTTCGGCAGATATGATGTTGTGCATTTTCATGCCGAAGGCCCTGCGGCAATGTGCTTTTTGCCAAAGCTTTTCGGAATTCGCACTTTAGTAACTATTCACGGACTTGACTGGCAGAGATCAAAATGGGGCGGTTTTGCTTCAAAATATCTTAAATTCGGAGAAAAAACAGCTGCAAAGTATGCTGATGAGATAATCGTGCTGTCGCGATCAGTGCAAGATTATTTCAAAAACAAATACGGCAGGGATACCGTTTTTATTCCCAACGGAGTGAATGCCCCGGAGATAAAAAAAGCGTCGCTTATAACTCAAAAGTATAAGCTTGAAAAGGACGGATATATTCTTTATCTGGGTAGGATAGTGCCTGAAAAGGGTATTCATTATCTTATTGACGCTTATTCACAGATAGATACCCAAATGCCGCTTGTAATTGCAGGAGGTTCCAGCCATTCACAGGAGTATTTTGAGGAACTGAAGCAAAAAGCGCAGGGTAAAAATATAATTTTTACAGATTTTGTTCAGGGCAGGGAGCTGGAAGAACTCTATTCAAATGCTTATGTTTATGTTCTTCCGAGCGACCTTGAAGGTATGCCGATAAGTCTGCTGGAGGCTATGAGCTACGGCAATTGCTGCCTTACTTCCGATATACCCGAATGCACAGAGGTTTGCGGGGATAAGGCGGTCTGCTTTGAAAAAGGAAATACGGCTTCCTTGAAAAAACAGCTGGAGCTGCTGCTGAAAAACAGCGATATTGTGAACGGATATAAAGCAGAGGCTTCACAGTTCATCTGCAATAAATATAACTGGCAGGATGTCTGCCGCCAGACGCTCAGCCTTTACAGGGGAAAATAATGAAGATACTTATGGTCAATAAGTTTCTGTATCCAAACGGCGGTTCAGAAACTTATATGTTTAAATTAGGAGAATATCTGCAGTCAGCGGGTAATCAGGTGGAATATTTCGGCATGGAGCACCCGGACAGATGTGTTTCAAATTCGGCGGGCTGTTACACTGAGAATATGGATTTCCATGACAGCAGCGCATTAAAAAAAATACCTCTTGCCATTAAAACTGTTTATTCCGCAGAAGCAAGAAAAAAGATAAGAAAAGTTCTGGACAGCTTTAGTCCCGATATAGTTCATCTGAATAATTTCAACTATCAGATTACCCCTTCTGTAATTTTAGAGATCAGAAAATGGGAAAAAGAAACACAGCACCGTGTAAAAATAGTTTACACTGCCCACGATTATCAGCTTATATGCCCTAATCACATGCTCAATAATCCCAACACAAATGAAAATTGTGAAAAATGTATAGGCGGCGGATATATAAACTGTATCAAAGGAAAATGTGTTCACGGTTCAACTCTGAAATCAGCGATTGGTTTTATTGAGGCAACGTACTGGAATAATAGAAAAACATACGATCAGATCGATAAGATAATATGCTGCAGTAACTTTATGAAATCAAAGCTGGATACAAATCCTATTTTGAGGTCAAAGACTGTAGCACTGCACAATTTTATAGATATTAACGGTAATTTTGATCTTCCCAAAAAAGATTATATTCTTTATTTCGGAAGGTTTTCTCAGGAAAAGGGTATTGAAACATTACTTAAAGCCTGTTCCTTGTTGCCAGATGTGAAATTCATTTTTGCAGGCACAGGCCCAATGGAAAGCGAGATAAGCAAAATCCCCAATATAGAAAATGTCGGCTTTAAAAGCGGAGAAGAACTCAGCTCGCTCATTTTGCAGGCAAAAGCAAGTGTTTATCCAAGTATTTGGTATGAAAACTGCCCTCTTTCAGTTATGGAAAGCATATCGTTGGGTACTCCCGTAATAGGCGCCGATATAGGCGGTATTCCGGAACTTGTAGAGAACGGAATTAACGGTCTGCTTTTCAAAGCCGGAGATGCGGAGGATCTGGTTTCCAAAATTTCTCAGATATACGATGAAGAAACTTTTACCAAAAAAATTACGAACGCTTGCAAAAATAACAGTTTTATGTCAGTCAGCGAATACGCAGAAAAATATTTCGAGATAATCAGGTAAAAGGTCATGGAAAGCAAAAAGAAATATTACAGTGAACTTAATATTTTCCGAGGACTTATTATTGTATGGGTGGTTATAGGGCACTCTTTTGATGCCGACGGTTCATTTTTTGGAATGCTCAATACATATGCTTATACGTTTCATATGTCATCATTTTTTATATTAAGCGGTATTCTTTTTGCACCTAAAATAAAAAGGATACATTCTTTCAAAGATGGTGCTTTTGCAATTTTTGAAAGATTTAAAAGGTTAATGATTCCGTATTTGTTTTTTACGGTTGTTTCATATATCCTAAAGATGTTTTTTAGCGATTATGCGTATAATGAGGTGTCTACAGGTTCAGAACTCGTTTTAAATACCTTAATAGGAGTAAATAATCCCAACGGCGGAATATGGTTTTTGAACAATCTATTTATTTTTTCCGTTATTGCAATATTACTTAGATTTTTGCCTTCCGCGGTAACTTTTGTTTTATCTGCTGTTTTATACACATTAAGCTATTTCGTTGAGTTTAACAGCAATTTCGGCAGCCTGATTGCCTTTTCCCCATTCTTTTTCTTAGGCGTATTCATTTCAAGATATTATGATAAAATATCTGCTTTTTTCAATGATCAGCTAAAAAAATCAAGCGGCAGAAAAAAAGTGTTCGCCTTTACAGCCTTACTGGCGGTGTTGTCTGCTGCGGTATTTGCGATATATGCAAAATTTTCTTTGGCAGAGATTTTACCGGCTTTTAAATTGATAGTATGTGCAATAAATGTAATTTGCTGGTATATGATTTCTATCAGTCTTATGAGTACCGAAAAAATAAAAAAACCTGCAAATATAATAGGTAATTACGGTATGGATATATATATGATAGGTTATTATGTACAGATATCTATCAGAGTAGTATTCGGTTCAATGCTTGGACTGCCTTATTTGTTTTATAGTATTTGCATGTTCATTTTCGGGCTGGTGCTGCCAATTCCCATATCCAAATATATTGTACGAAAAATTAAAATTCTGAGAATACTTGTTCTCGGTGATTTTTCTAAAAAGAAATAAAAAAACGGTGAATTAGAATGTCTAAAAAATTAAACGGAACGGTCATAGTTACATACCGATGTAACGCACGCTGCAATATGTGCAGCAGGTATAAGCGCCCCTCATCACCAGATGAAGAGATAAGTCTTGATACTATCAGAAAACTTCCGCCCATGTATTTTACAAATATTACGGGAGGAGAGCCGTTTATAAGAACGGATCTCAAGGAGATAGTGCGTGAGCTTTACAAAAAAAGCGATAGAATCGTAATATCAACAAACGGCTTTTTTACTGATAGAATTATTGACCTCTGCAAGGAATTTCCCAATGTAGGCATTAGGATTTCAATAGAGGGCCTTGAGGAGACCAATAATGCCATACGCGGTCTTGATGATGGTTTCAACAGAGGATATACCACACTTAAAAAGCTTGTTGAGATGCATCACCCTGATGTCGGCTTCGGTATGACTGTTCAGGATGCGAACGCTAAGGATCTTGTGCCTTTGTATAAGCTTTCTGATGAGCTTAATATGGAATTTGCAACAGCGTCGCTTCACAATTCCTTTTATTTTGTTGAGTCAAATAATATCATTAAAGACCGCCCCATGGTGGCTAAGAACTTTGAAAATCTTATAAATGAGCTTCTCAAGAGCAACAGTCCTAAAAAGTGGTTCAGGGCATATTTTAATCACGGTCTTATAAATTACATATATGGTCAGAAACGTCTTTTGCCCTGCGATATGGCGTTTGATACATTTTTCATTGACCCTTACGGCGATGTTATGCCGTGCAACGGCACAAAGGAAAAAGAGGTTATGGGCAACCTCAATGAACAGAGCTGGGACGAGCTTTGGAACAGTGAACAGGCAGAGAACGTACGTAAAAAAGTGCGTTCATGCAACAGAAACTGCTGGATGATAGGTTCGGTTTCACCCGCTATGCACAAGTATATATGGGTGCCCGCAGCGTGGGTAATAAAGCATAAATTCCTGCGCTTTTTCAGCAATAAAAAATACAATATGTATGAATTGCCTATAGTTCGTGATTTCAGGGATGGTAAAGTTACAAAAGCCGAACTGGATTCCCTTTCCACATGTGATATAAATGCCGTTGTTAATGACGGACTTTCCGAAAAATCCAAAAAAGCGCTTGTAGGCACAAGCGGCGAGGAAATCGTTGATGCCGATATAGCAAGTCAGCTCGGTGTAAAATGATATGGCAGATTTAACCGTTTTAACACCCGCTTACAACAGGCGGAAAGGTCTGCAGAAGCTGTTTGAATCGCTTTTGGCTCAGACCAACAAGAATTTTGAATGGCTTATCGTTGATGACGGCAGTACTGATGATACTTCGTTATTTGTACAGCAGTGGGTAAGCTGCAAAGAGTTCAGTGTTAGATACTATAAGAAAGAAAACGGCGGAAAGCATACTGCGCTGAATTACTCACTCGATAAAATATCAACTCCGCTTGTTTTTATCGTTGACAGCGATGATTATCTTACTTCTGATGCTGTTGATGTTATATATGAAAAATACAGCCTTTATAAATCCGAAAAAGATTTGTGCGGGCTGAGCTTTTTGCGTACGAAGCCTGACGGCTCGGGCTATTTGAGCCCCCCACTCCCATGTGACGATGTTAAGTCCACATACTGCGAATGCAGGGTAAACGGAGGGCTTGAGGGCGACATGGCAGAGGTGTGGTTTACCGAAAAACTGCGGGAATTTCCTTTTCCGGAGTTTGAGGGAGAAAAATTCCTTGGCGAAGATACCGTGTGGGTAAAAATTTCAGGAAAATATAAAATGCGTTTTTTCAATAAGGCAATTTATGTTTCTGAATATCTTGGCGATGGACTTACATGTAACCGCCGCAGGCACAATATTCAGTCCCCCCGAGGATGCGTTGCACGTGCAGAGGCTTTTCTCAGCTCGGATGTGGATTTTAAGCATAAAGTAAAGTCTATGCTGCAGTACTTTATTTACGGCAGGTTTGCAGGTGAAAGTTATGCGTGGCTTTTAAGAAATTCGCAAAGTAAAGCACTTGCTGTTATTTGCGCAGCGCCCGCAGCAGTTATTTATACAACATGGAAAAAACAGTATGAAAAAGGCTAAAAGTATAAAGACAGAGTAAGAGCCTTAAATATTGTTCACTAAATTCAGCCTTAGCAGCTGAATGTTAAAAAGGCAGTTATTATATGATGAATTCTTTTGCAAAGAAAATACATAACACCTTGCGTGACTTTTCGGATAATAATAAGTATTTTAACAGTATGTATGTTTTTTACAGACGTATTCAGTTTTCTCTTCAGGGTGCTGTTGTAAACACGAAAAGATATTTAAGAAGCAAGGGAATAGGCGGAGCTAAATATAAAAAGCTTTTGGATTATAAAGGGATTCATAACGGCGAAAGATGTTTTATCATAGCAACCGGTCCTTCTCTTACAATGGAGGATCTTGAAAGTCTTAAAAATGAAAATACAATAAGTATGAATTCTATTTGCAAGCTCTATGATAAAACTGAATGGCGCCCAACATATTTTGCTGTTCAGGATAATCTTGTTTTTGAAAAATTGCAGGAACTCATAAGAAAACACAAAGAAGTTCCGGTTTTTATCAGCGATAATATACCCGGAAAATTTAAAAGAGAAAAAGAATGGATTGAATTTCCCACTGATACCAAATATCATTCTTACGATATTTTGCGAAAAAAATATTACGCCAAATTCAGTGACGACGCATACGATATTGTTTATGACGGCTATTCAATTGCATATTCCTGCATAGAACTTGCCGTTTATATGGGATTTAAGGAGATATACCTGCTTGGCGCAGATTGCACTTATCTAGGTGAAAAAGAACATTTTGTTGACAGCGGCGTTGAGGACAGGGCAAGAAAATATGCAACGCCTAAGCTGATAGTAGGTTATGAAAAGGTAAAGGAATATGCCGATTCCCACGGTATAAAAGTATATAACGCTACCCGCGGCGGAGTGCTTGAGGTGTTCCCGCGTGTAGCACTTGAAGATGTATTAAAGGAGAGCAGAGTATGAAAATCGTTGCGATAGTTCCGATGAAACTTAATAATACAAGGCTTCCGCAGAAAAACACTAAGTCGTTTACTAATGGCAAGCCGCTTTGTTATTATATTCTGAATACCCTGCTCAAAATTAAAAAAATAGATGAAGTATATGTCTATTGCAGCAATGAAAACATCAAAGAATATATTCCCGAGGGTGTAAAATTTCTTAAACGCTCTGTTTCGCTTGATACGGATAAAACATCAATGAACGAGGTGCTGAAAGCTTTTGCCGATGATGTTTTTGCCGATATTTATGTTATGACTCACACAACAGCGCCGTTTATTTCTGCAGAAAGCATTGAAAAGGGTCTTGATGCCGTTTTGAGCGGTATGAACGATTCTGCGTTTGCCGCAAAAAAACTCCAGGATTTTCTGTGGAAAAACGGAACTCCGTTTAATTATTCACTTGAGAATATTCCGCGAACACAAGATTTAGATCCTCTTTATGAGGAAACAAGCGGTTTTTATATTTATGAAAGATACGTAATCAACGAACTCGGCAGAAGAATAGGGCAATCACCGTTCATCGTTGAAGTTAACGAGATAGAAGCCGTTGATATTGACGAAAAAGAGGATTTTGAGATAGCAGACGCCATTTATAATCATATGTTCAGAAAGAGTGAAACGAATGAATAAGATTCTTGAGAACTTTAGAAACAAGCTTGAAAATAACGATTGCGTATACGGTATTTTCATGAAAACGGGCGACCCGATGTTTGTTGAAGCAGCAAGTCTCGGCGGGTTTGATTATGTTATTCTTGACACTGAACACGGACCCGTTTCAATCGAAAACCAGCAGAATAATATAAGAGCGGCTGAGGCGCGCGGCGCGGTTCCCATAATAAGGCTGAAGGATTCGGGAGAGAACACAATAGGCAAAGCTCTTGATATAGGTGCTTACGGAATACAGGTGCCGCAGATAAATTCGGCGGCGGATGCTGAAAAAATAGTTAAATTCGCAAAATTCTATCCTTACGGAATGAGAGGCGTGTGCCGTTTTGTGCGTGCCGCAGATTATTCTGCAATGGACAGGTATGAATATTTTGAAAATTCAAAAAACATTCTTATAATTCTTCAGCTTGAGGGAGTAAAGGCAATAGAAAACCTTGACGAGATACTTGAAGTTGAAGGCGTTGATATTCTGTTTATCGGGCCTTATGATCTTTCACAATCGCTCGGAATACCCGGGCAGGTAAACAATCCTCTTGTTGTTGAGGAAATGAAAAAAATAGTTGAAAGAGCAAGTAAAAAGAACAAGGTTATCGGCACATTTGTTGATACGCCCGAAGATCTTGTTATGTGGCGTGATCTTGGCGTTAAATATCTCAGCTATTCCGTTGATATAGGAATTTTCCTTGACGGATGCCGAGAACTGTGTGACAAATTTAAGAAATAATAATCCAGGAGCGTTTCTATATCCATATGAAACTAAGATTTTCAATTTATCCGCGCGAATTGCTGTTTGCGTTCTTCATTTTTATGCTGCCGTTAAGTTTGGCAGTTGAAATGAATTTTTCAGGTTCAGTTGCATCATATTTTGCTTATACTGATGAGGTACTCTGTATATTATGCTCGATATATCTTGCCTATTTTATGTTTAAGCAAAAAATAAAGGGCACCAATTTTGCAACCCTTGTGATACTTATAATCTTGATTTTGTTAGGATTTCTGAGCAATATAGTATCAGGCGTTATAAATGACTGGTTTCCCATAATAGTTGATGCAATATGTCTTGCTAAAATATTTGTACCTTTTATAATTTACAGGCAGATTGCGGTGCTTGACAAAAAGAGAATGATAGCCAGATATCTTGTGGGGATATCGAAACTTTTAATAATAGTTGGCACATTTTTTGGAATTTTGACCCAGTTTATTGATTTGGGTATGAGCACAGGTTCTGACAAGAGATACGGTATTGTTCCATATTGTTTTATATTTGGAAACCAAGGAAGATACGGGTATATCATAATATGCGCGCTTTTGTTCATTTTTCTAATTGAAAAGTCAAAAAAAAAGCTCTTGTTTTATGAAATTCTTGGTTTGGCAAATGTAATATTAACAACAAAAGGAGTTGTATACGTTTCATTTGCCTGTTATATTATACTGCTTTTGATGTGGAGAAAAGATACAAAACTCAGTCCGGGTAAAATAGCTGTACTTGGAATAGGAAGTGTATTAATTTCCACTACTCAAATAAATACTTATCTGGCGGATTTTGAATCGCCGCGAGTAACACTTATAAAATACGGTTTTGTAACTGCTAATAATTATTTCCCATTGGGTTCAGGTTTTGCGACTTATGGTTCCGATATGGCAGCAGAATACTATTCAACACTGTATAAGCTCTATGGATTTCAAAAAATATGGGGTCTGAGTATTGATTATCCTATGTTTTTAAACGATTGCTATATGGGTATGGTTTTCGGTCAGTTCGGATATTTTGGCACAATACTGTTTGTCTTACTTGTAATTCTTGTTTTTATCCCTATAAAAAATATTGTGCTTGATAAGCGTACAAAAGCTTTGGCGTTTTCTCTTTTTATAGGTATTGTTGTAAGTGCTATTGCAACGGCAATAATCAAGTCAAGCATTGGGGTTATGATATTTGCGACTCTTGGTACAATATGCGGCTATTCAGAGCAACAGCTTGAAACAGATGATAATATTAGTATTATTAATAACAGAAAGACAGTAACACGTTTAAAAATGAAGGTTAAAAACAGGTAAATCTATATGATACCGAAAATAATTCATTATTGTTGGTTCGGACACGGTGAAAAAAGCCCGCTGATAAAAAAGTGCATTAAAAGCTGGTCTGAAATATCTCCTGATTATGAAATTAAGGAGTGGAACGAAAGCAATTTTGATATTAACATTTGCCCATATGTAAAACAGGCATATGAGCAGAAAAAGTGGGCTTTTGTTTCGGATTATGCTCGCTTCTATGTTCTTGATAAATACGGCGGTATTTATCTTGATGTAGATGTGCAGCTTCTTAAACCGCTTGATGACTTGCTTGAAAACAAAGCGTTTGCAGGTTTTGCAAATAATGAGATCGTTGCAACAGGTCTTGTTTTTGCCTGTGAAAAAAACAATCCGTTTGCTCAGCAAATACTCAGATCTTATGAGGGCCAGAATTTTGTAAACGATGATCCTTCAAAGATACTTGCTATCGGAAGAAGAGTTACTAAGATATTAACAGAGCACGGTCTTGAACTTAACGGAAAGCAGCAGACCGTTTACGGTGTAACTGTATATCCTCCGTATTATTTTAATCCCACAAACGGAGATATGCATGCAAAGATTGATCCGAGAGCTTATTCCGTTCATCATTATGCCGCAACGTGGTTTTCACCGAGAAAACGATTTCTGAACACACTCAGAAGGTTTATCGGCACTTCAAATATGCAGCGTTACTATAAAATAAAAAATAAAGTTACGGGTAAAAAATGAGTTTAATTGGAAAATTGAAAACTAAATATTTTTCAATAAGCGTGGATACAAGAGCTGCTTTTTGGTTTACTGTTTGCAGTCTTCTCCAAAAGGGAATAACCATGCTTACAATGCCCATTTTTACACGTATACTTACTACTGAGCAGTATGGTGTATTTACGGTTTATCAGTCTTGGTATAATCTTGTAAGCATAATTGTTACACTGAATCTTTCAGGTTCGCTTATAAATAACGGACTGGTAAAATACGAAAATAAGAGAAATCAGTTTATATCCTCAATGCAGGGATTATCGTCAACGGTAACGATATTTTTCTTTATAATCTATCTTGTTTTCAGTGATTTTTGGAATGATTTGTTTGAATTGTCAACTGTGTTTATGCTGGCAATGTTTATTCAGTTGCTGTTTGAACCAGCCTATCTGTTTTGGGCGCAAAGGCAAAGGTTTGAGTTTAGATACAGAAAACTTGTTGGCGTAACCCTTGCGGTTTCGGTAATAAGCCCGTTAATAGGTATAGCAACCGTTTACGCAACAGAGCACAAGGCGGAAGCGCGTGTAATATCTTTTGCGTTTGTACAGGTTTGTGTTGGTCTTATATTTTATATCATTCAGGCAAAACGAGGCAAAACATTTTTCAATAAGGATTTCTGGTCATTCGCGCTCAAGTTTAATCTGCCGCTGATTCCGCACTACCTTTCTCAAATGGTGCTCGGGCAGTCAGACAGAATTATGATAAGCCGCATGATAGGGGACAGTGATGCTGCTATTTACGGCGTTGCTTATAATCTTGCAACTGTTGTCACACTTTTCATAAATGCCATAAACGGAGCGTTTATCCCGTCTATCTATATGAATATGAAGTCAGGTAATTATGCTGATATACGAAAAAAAGCAAGCTTTCTGTGTTCGTTTATGGCGGTGCTGATAAGTGTATTTATGCTTTTCGGCCCTGAGGCGATAGCTTTGTTTGCCGCTCCCGAATATAAGGCGGCCGTATATGTTTTCCCCCCTGTTGCGGCATCTGTTTTCTTTACATTTATTTATACCCTTTATATAAATATTGAGTTCTATTTTGAAAAAACAGGATATGTAATGTTTGTATCCGTTATAGGAGCTGTGTTAAATATAGGTCTTAATTATATTTTTATACCTAAATACGGTTTTGTAGCTGCGGGATACACCACTGTTTTGTGCTATGCACTTTTTGCAGCAGGTCATTTTCTGCTCCATAAATATGTGCTAAAAAAGAACCTGATCAAAGAGCATGTATTTAATAATAAACTTATATTGATATACGGTGCGGGAGTAAGTGCTTTTATGCTTATTTCAACTTTGCTTTATCAAAATAATATTATAAGGTATTGCATTATAGGGGTAATTGCCTTGATCTGCCTTATAAACATCAAAAAATTGATAAAGATATTTAGAACAGCACTTCAAAAATAAATATTCATAAATGAAAAAGAGCCGACATAATATATCGGCTCTTTATTATTATAATCAGTTTGAAACGGAGTTCCTGAACATATCTGAAATACTGTTTGCAAGTGCTTTGTATTCAGGCTTGTCAAGGTTGAAATCTTCGCAAAGAATATCATCCGCGCATCTGCGGCACTCTTTAAGCACTTCTATATCTTCCAGCATATCGGCTATTTTCAGCTTAGGCAGACCGTGTTGCCTGTTGCCGAAGAAATCGCCGGGGCCTCTCAGCTTGAGGTCAACATCAGCTATCTTAAAACCGTCGCTGTAATCTTTCATCGTTTTAAGGCGCTGCCTTGCAGTTTCGCTTTTGCTGTCTGATACAAGAATACAGTATGACTGCTCTTTGCCTCGGCCAACTCTGCCTCTCAGCTGATGCAGCTGAGAAAGACCAAATCTTTCAGCGTTTTCAATCACCATAACGGTGGCGGCCGGAACGTCTACGCCGACTTCAATTACCGTTGTGGCAACAAGAAGTTTTATATCTCCCGCAGCAAAGGCGTTCATAACATTGTCTTTCTGTGCGGGTTTCATCTTTCCGTGCAGAAGTCCTATGTTTATGCCTCTGAAGTCGTTTTTAGAAAGCTCCTCTGCGTATTCCTCGGCAGATACCATATTTTCTGTTTCGCTCTCATCAACAAGAGGGCAAACGATATATGCTTGATTTCCCGATTCAATTTGTTTTTTGATAAATGCATAAATTCTCTTGTGATACCTTGAATCCACAACATCGGTTCTGATAGTTTGTCTGCCGGGCGGCAGTTCGTCAAGTACCGATATATCAAGATCACCGTATATCATAAGAGCCAGCGTTCTCGGAATTGGCGTGGCACTCATAACCAAAGTGTGCACCTCACTGCCTTTCATGGCAAGATTTGCACGTTGATTAACGCCGAATCTGTGCTGTTCGTCTGTTATCACAAGCCCTAAATTGCTGAACTCCACATCGTTTTGAATAAGCGCGTGAGTTCCGATTATAAGGTCGGTCTCTCCGTCAATAAGCGCTTCTTTTATAATGCGTTTTTCGCTTTTAGGCGTGCTTCCGGTCAGCAGTTGTATTCTTATTCCGGTATTTTCAAGCATACTGCAAAGTGTTTGAAAATGCTGCTGTGCAAGTATTTCGGTAGGCGCCATAAGCGCACACTGCCAGCCGTTTTTTACGGCGGTGTATATTATTCCGGCGGCAACTGCAGTTTTACCGCTTCCCACATCTCCCTGAAGCAGTCTGTTCATAGGGTAACCGCTTGCCATATCTGCACAGCATTCATTTATTGCCCGTTTCTGGGCGCCTGTGGGGCTGAATGGCAGCAGCTTGTAAAACTCATTACTGAAATCCTTTTGTATAACAGCCTGAGTTTTAACACGCCGCCTGCTTTTTAATTTAAGAAGCCCAAGCTGAAGCGTCAGCAGTTCCTCAAAAATAAGCCGTCTGCGCGCTTTTTCAAGGTTTTCCTTGTTCTCAGGACAGTGTATTTGCCTTACGGCAAAATCAAGCGAAACAAGTTTGTATTCAAGTCTTATTTCTGCCGGGAGCGTTTCCGCAATTTTATCTGTATTTTCAAGCGCGGTCTTTACAACTTTTTCAATTGCTTTTGAGTTGAGCTTACCGGTTGCGCTGTAAATAGGACGAATAACTTTGCTGTTTTCGGCTTTCTCAATTTCGGGTGATGACATTTTTGCGCTTGTGAGCGTTCTTTCCACACTGCCGAAAAGTATGTAGTTTTCATAAAGTTTCAGCGCAGCTGCAAGGTATTTATTATTGAATATAGTAACGTGGATTACCGTTTTACCATCCGAAAAATCGCACTTGTAAAGAGTCATTCCCTTGCGTACATAATGCTCCTTAACAGGTGTTACCATGGCGGCCTCAATACATGCTGTTTCTCCGCTTTCGCATTGATCTACAGTCTTTTTCACTGAGCGGTCTTCGTATGCGCGCGGATAATATTCAATAAGGTCACGTACGCAGAAAATGCCGAGCTTGTTGAAAAGCCCGGCTTTTTTTTCTCCTACACCTTTTATATACTGAATATTGCTGTTTAAATCAAGCATTTTACTCCACTGAAATTATGAAATAGTATATGGGCTGACCGCCGTTTACTATGCTGATCTCAAGATCTGAGAATTTTTCTTCAAGCCTTTGCTTGAGTGCTTCGGCTTCTTCTTCGGCGCTTTCTTCACCGTAAATCAGCGTAACTATTTCACCCTGGTATTTCTTTATTAATTTTGACGCTGCCTTGAAAGCAATATCAACTTTATCAGCGCCTACAAATCTTATCTTTCCGTTGCAGAGACCCATTATCTCGCCTTTCTTTACGGGCACGCCTTCAACCTCGCTGTCCCTGGCGGCAAAAGTAACAAGCGCTGTCTGAACACTTTCAGCCGCCTGAGTCATTGCAAGTGCGTTTTTGTCTGCGTCTGCTTCTTCGTCAAACATAAGCATGGCTGAAATACCCTGCGGTATGGTTTTTGTCTGCAATACAACAACTTTTCTGCCTTCTGCAAGTCTTGCGGCCTGTTCAGCTGCCATAATTATGTTTTTGTTGTTAGGCAGCACAAAAACTGTTTTTGCCGGTGTTGCTTTAACGGCATTCAGAATGTCATCGGTGGAGGGGTTCATCGTCTGACCTCCGCTGACTACAACATCTGCGCCTATATCTTTAAACAGCTCAGACAGACCGTTTCCTGCACATACTGCAACAAATCCGTATTCGTTATCAGGAGATACAGGTTCAAGCTTTACTTCGCTCTTTGCCTCGTCCGCGCCCTCCTGGGCATTTCTGTGCTGATAACGCATATTGTCTATTTTAATATTTATCAGCTGACCGTATTTAAGCGCCGCCTGAATAACATTGCCAGGCTCGTTTGAATGCACGTGAACTTTAATTATATCCGTGTCGTCAACAACTACAACGCAGTCGCCGATAGATTCAAGAAAAGCCCTGAGTTTAAGCGGGTCTTTTTCCTTTGCGTCCTTTGCTTTTTCTATAAGAAATTCAGAGCAGTAGCCGAATTCGATATCATCGGATGCCGCTGCCACCGTGCTTTTTGATTCCTGATTTGTGCTCTCCTGGGGCGCCTCAAGCGGCTGTACGATAACGCCGTTTGCAAATACACTGTGAAAGCCCTCAAAAATGAGCACAAGACCCTGTCCGCCTGCGTCAACAACGCCAGCCTGCTTTAATACCGGCAGCTGGTTTGGTGTTTCGGCAAGAGCCTCTTTTGCCGCCATCATTGCGGAAAAAGCCACTTCCATAGGATCGTTCACTGTTTTTGACAGCTCTGTTGCCGCTTCGCTTGCTTTTCTTACAACTGTAAGTATTGTGCCCTCTGTCGGCTTCATAACTGCTTTGTATGCGGCTTTTACACCCAGTTCAAAAGCTTTGGCAACGTCTTTTCCGTCGGCTTCCTCAAGCTCCTTGAAGCCTTTTGAAAACCCTCTGAAAATAAGTGAAAGTATAACTCCGCTGTTTCCGCGTGCACCTCTTAAAAGCGCAGACGCGCATTTTGAAGCCGCTTCACCTATTGAACAGGTATCCGGCAGAACTGCCATTTCCTTTGCCGCCGCACCGATAGTCATGCTCATATTGGTGCCTGTGTCTCCGTCCGGAACAGGGAATATATTAAGAGCATCAACCGATTTGCGGCTGTTTGCAATATTATTTGCCGCGGAGATTACTCCGTCGCGAAACATTTTACCTGTAAGCATTTACGAATAATCTCCTTTAGTTTATTGCGTCAACATACACATTTATCTTTGAAACCTTTAAATCTGTAACGGTTTCAACGCTGTAACGCACTTTATTTGTAATACTGTTTGCAATGGCGTTAATATTTACTCCGTAAGAAACGGCAATGTGAAGGTCAATAACCAGACTGCCGTTAATGCTTTTTATACATACGCCACGGTTATAATTGTCCTTGTCCGTCTTGCTGGAGATAATGGATTTCAGGCTTTGCATAGGGCCTGAATTTACCATGCCTGTAACGCCGAAGCATGACTGGGCAACCTGCCCCACAAGTTTTTCGAAATAATTGTTAGTGATTTCAATATATCCGTTTGGATTTTCAAACTTAATCATAACAAACCTCCGTTTGTTTTAAATATTGAGTTTGTGCTATTAAGATTATAATATATTTTGTAATTCTTATCAAGAAGCATAATATTATGAGCCTGATTTACTGCTTGGTTCTCAGTCCGCCTCAAAATACCAGTCCTCAATATTTGAAAAACAATCATAGTATGTGCCCTGCACATCGCCGTTCATAGTTTTTGTAAAACAAATCATACCTCGTCTGTAAACAACAGGTATAAACGGCATTTCATCAGAAAAATCTAACAGAAATTCACCAAGCTTACCGCTGCCGTCCATATAAGCGCTGTATGCCGCCGCGCTTTTGCTGGTTGAGGCATCTATACCGTATCTCGCAGTTTCGTTGCTGTCAAAGAAAGACCAAAGGCTCATGTCGGGCGGCAGTTTTATTTCTCCTATATAAAGGTTAAACTGTTCTTTGGAAATCCTGTCAAAATATCTGTCATCTGTTTCCTCGTAAACAGTTACGCTGAAACCTGCTTCCTCAAGCTGCTGCTTGATAAGTTTTGCGCAAGCCACACGCTCTTTGTTTGATGAGTTTACAACTATAGAAATGCCATAGTCTGAAACCCCGCTTGAAAGCAGTATCTGCTTTGCCGCTCCTGCATCACCCTCTTCAGAAAAAAGCTGAGTTTCTGAAAGTTCAAACTGCGGGTTAAATACTCCCGTGGCGGCCTGAGCAAATCCGCCGTATGCGCTTTTGGCAAGCGTGGAGCGGTTTATTGCAAGGGATATAGCGCGCCTTACATTTGCGTTTGATGTGATTCCGCTTTTATTATTTACGCCTATAAATACAAGATTATTCATATTTATAAGCCTTTTGTTGGCTGTTATGCGGCGCGATGAATTACTGCTGAGGTCACGGAAAGCAAAGCTTATGTTTCCTATATTGACGGCATTGTCAATTGAATCTTCAGAAGCTATGTTTTCAAGATGGATAACAGTGATGTGCGGCTGAAATCCGTTTTCAGTGTTTGCTTTAAGCACTGTTTCACCGTTTTCGTCAGCGTAATAATATCTGCCGTTTCCAATTGGATAATTTCCTGATGAATCTGAGCTTACAATCGGGAATACGAGAAGATTGTGAGCGTATGGATTAGGCGTGCTCAGGCTGAATTCTATTTCGGTTTCAGAAACAGCACGGCAGGAATCTATTCCGGAAAGGGAAGAGCCCCAGTATTGAGAGTCCTTTGCGTCATTGAAAGAACTTACAACGTCCTGGGCGGACAGAGTACTGCCGTCCGTAAATTTCAGACCTGCGGTTATGCCAACATCAAGCGTTTTGTTGTCCTTATATTCATAGCTTGACGCTATGTTAAGACTCGCTTTGTAATTCTCATCAAGGTCAAACAGGCTTTCAAACACAAGCTGACTTAGCACCTGATTGTTGAGTGTCAGAGCTTCATAAGGGTCAAGGCTGTCTGCCTGTGTGTAACTCAGCTTGAAAGTGCTGTTGTCCTCACGAATAACCGTTTCCTGCTCTATCACGGCTGAATTTGTGGTAGTTTCTTCTCCGCCTGAATCGGAGCAGGCGGTAAGGCAAAGAGCTATCGTTGCCGCGGCAAGAATAAATGCAATAATTCTTTTTGCCATTTTTACCTCCTGAAACCTTCCGTGTAAACGGTTTTACCCGTTTTGTTGTCTATCTCAAAAAAACAGCCCTCACAAGTGCATTCACCGTCCGGGTTCTTAAATCTTACAGGCAGATTTGTGCGCATTTTCCATATAGCGCATTCAGGCTCAACTCCCAAAACGGATTGCAGAGGCCCCGTCATTCCAAGGTCTGTTATATATCCCGTCCCTCCGGGCAGAATCTGATTGTCCGAAGTCTGCACATGGGTATGAGTGCCGAAAATCGCACTTACCTTTCCGTCCAGGTAAAAACCGAGAGCTCTTTTTTCACTTGTTGCCTCTGCGTGAAAATCGATTATAATAATTTTTACACCTTCGGCTTTTGCTTTTTCTATCATTTCATCGGCGCAGTCAAACGGGTTTTTTATCGGGTCAAGATAGACCGTACCCTGAAGATTTATGACTGCAGCCCTTATATAACCTTTGTCAATTATAACCATTCCGCTCCCGGGAGCGCTTTCATGGTAATTCGCCGGGCGGATTATGAATTCATTCTCTTCCAGATAATCGCTGATTTCAGGCCGTTTCAAACTGTGGTTTCCCAGTGTTATAACATCTGCACCGGCTTCAAAAACTGATTTTGCTGATTTTGGCGTAACGCCGTTTCCAACCGCAGAATTTTCAGCGTTCACTATCGTGAGATCAGCTTTGTAGTTTTTTTTCAGACGGGGCAGAACATCCCTCAGATATTCACACCCGCTGGCTGATACAACGTCACCTATTGTAAGTATTTTCAAATTTACACCGATTCTATACTTTAATTTTTAATTATTATACAATATCCCGCCGCCAAAAACAATATAAAGAAAATTGTTTATTTTTATTTAACACTAATTTAAAAAATGAAAATAAATCTTGACAAATCAAATTAATAGGTTATAATAGTAAACGCACTGATTGCAAAAAACAAATATAGCGGTATAGTGTAACGGTAACACACCGGACTCTGACTCCGTATTTTAAGGTTCGAATCCTTATACCGCTGCCATAAAGCGTTACCAAAAAAGATGTAACGCTGAAAAAGCCCGATTTATCGGGCTTTTTTTATTGCCATTAAGCAGAATATTATTTTACAAAATCATAGATGTTTTTATAACTTTTTCTAAAACTATAAGGACTCGAACTTTAAATTTTAAGTATTAAACTTCGATAAAGCATGCAGCTGTTAACCTTATAGTTGCTAATTTGAGTCCAATGAGGGACCAAATCAAATAATCTTATTTTTACGCAAATAATAGGAGAAGGGTTCGAATTAATTATTTTAGCAGTATTAGTTGACATATACATGATAATAACTATTTTGTCACAATTTGTTGTAATTTATATTTTAATATGTTAAAATTAACCTATAATTATGATGTTATATGGGTTTGGTTAATTTTTATGGCGTTTTTTAAGAAAAAACTTGTAAGGGCAGTGCTGCCTACTGTATTGTCTGCTGTTGTTGGCTTGCTCGGCAATGCTGTATTTTCATTGGAACACTCAAGTGCATTGTTTACTATATCTATAATAGGGCTAATAGTTTCCTTAGTTTTTGATGTGATATTAATTTCATATTATAAATCTTTGGATACAAGTACAGAAAAGAAAATACCTATACAATGGATCTAACATTTGATATAAGGGATTATTATGATTGGGCAAGTGAAGATGAAGATCCTATGGCATTTCCTTTATTTTTTGATTTTAATACAGTTGGTCAGGATCCGGTAGTAGTCTTAGAAACAATCAATGAAACCACTTTAAATGACATGAATAGAGCAGGTATAGGTAAAAATTTTGAATCATATGGTTCGTTCTCAATAAATGTATCATGGACATCAGGACAATCATATGATGAGGCGGTGATTTCAGATTGATGAAATGTAAAAATTTCAGTTTGTTAATAGTTTGTTTTTTGCTAAGTTTATGCTTATGTGGCTGTACCAATACAGTCATTGACTCAAATGCTTCGGGTACTGGTGACCAAACAACGGAGGCGGATTATTCTTATAAAAAACAAATGGATATTGCGATGGAGCATATTTCAAATCCGAAAGAGCTGGCAACAGTTAATGATATCAGTATCACACAGGTAGATGTGGATTTATATTCTATTGATGGCGAAAAGCATAGTGTAAATGAAATAGTGAAATACTATGTTATTGCGGATTATGCTGAAAAAAACTCGCTAAAAATGAATGAGTGGTGTCAAGAACTGTATAATGATATTGAGGAGGATATGCTTAAAGATCAAGAATTGTCTGAAGATTATTGCCTAGACACCTATGGGATTCCTAAATCAGAAGTAATTGAGTATGCGAAAAAACGTGTATATCAAATCGGAATGAACAGTGCGTTTTCAGATATGGTAACTAATGAAGTTATGAATGGGGAGACACCACAAAAGCATCCAGAATTAAAAGATGCATATGAAAAATTCCAAAAGGATAAGTTGCATAAAGGATCCAAAGCATGGGATGAAATAGAGCAGGCATATTATGAAATGATTTCTAAAGATTATGATATAGTGATCTATTGATTACTAACACATTAATGAATCAATTTTATTTACTGTGTTTATTTGTTTGCTAGGAGAAATTAAAATCAACAATAAATACCTTCAAACATATATCTTTTTTGTAGTGAATACCCAAAAGAAACAGGAACACTTTTGAGTGTTCCTGTTTTCTTTTTACAAAATTACAAGAGGCTTCGTAGAATACTTCATCCGAGGGCATTTATGCCCGAACGCCAAGGTTCTGCCTGCTTTGCAGGCAGGTTCTTATACCTCTGCCACAGGCTAGGAAACTTTGGTTTTCAAGCCGTTTTTGTATGCCTAAATTTGTATCTATTTAAATATGTGATACATTTTAAAGCTGCCCACGAGACCAGAAAAAACAATGAAAATTAAGTTCCTATTTAAGTGGGGAAGGTAAAACGCTTTAGTAAAATAGGATAAGGGAGCTGAAATCAATCCGAATTAAAGTAAATAAAACATCCTAGTATAATGAAGACGGTATCGCATTACAGAATCTGGGAGGTTAAATTATGAAGAAAAAGAATGATAACTAAATAAAAAGCACAGCACATTCAAAGTATAGGTGCCAATACCATATTGTGTTTGCACATAAGTACATAAGACAGATAATATACGGAAAATAAAAAGATAGTAGAAAATTAAATAAGTCCCATGTTCCTCGAAAAATCTGTCGGCGTCTTATTGTTTTGTATTTTGTTTAATTCCAGCGAAGGCAACTCTGCTAAAACATAAAACTCTGGTAAATCCGAGCAAACGAAACATTACCAGAGTTATATAAATGAGTTGTTTTACTATTTTGATGAATTAAAATCAGTTAATGAAATCAAGCATTTCATTAACATCTAATCGTTTTGGTGCTTCTTTTTCTGTTTCTAAAGGATAGCCAATAGCAATCAATGCCATAACATCTTGGTTTTCCGGTAAATTACAAATTGACTTAATCTTATTTTCATCAAAAATCCCCAAGATAACAGAAGCAACACCCAATGCATGTGCCGCTAAACAAAATGTTTGAGCAGCAATTCCTGCATCAAAAGATTGCCAATGTAAAACCTTTCTTGAATGCAATGCACTCAATCGTTTGATAATATTTATCGTTGGCAGAAATATATTTTTCAAATAACATTTTCTGTTCGTCATTAAGCGTTGCAGTAAGATTCTTTTCTTCCCCAACCATATCTTCAATCAAACTTTTTTCTTCAGCACTAACTACTAAATCATTTTCACTCGGTCTGACATTTCCATACCATAAATCATCAAGTGTTGTCATAGGACACCCTCCTTTTCAACACAAATTTATATCACAACTAACTTTGAATATCCAGATCAAATTATCACGGTATAGTTTAATTGTTAGAAACGAAACTAATTTGCAAGATTATTTTACTTTATCATTTCTTTATGTTATTATTGGATTAGATAAATTGTAATTTAAATATCAGTAAATTATGACCTCTCAACAGTGGTTACAGTGTTTTAATAAAATCCTCCAAAAGCCTTGAAAATAAAGGATTTATCGCAATGTGTTCGCCTTATCTCTTTATACGGTTACACACAAGTTTACTCTTTCCCTCCTTGCTCATAAGGGCAAATGCAAGGGCAAGAAAATCTCATAACAAGATATAACAGAGTGTGGCAATCGGAGAACTGTGATGTATGTGCGAATATATTATAATGGAGGATTTTTCAATGGACAAGTATATTTACGATGATAAAAATGGTCTGTGGTATGAACTGCAAGGAGATTATTATATTCCTTGTCTTATCTTACCAGCCGAAAAAGAACAACCTATCGGTTTGTGGGGGCAGCGGCATTTGCGGTATCTGAAAGAACATCGCAGAAATACATACACAACGCTACTTACAAGCGGCAGACTGAACACTTACCTTGCCGATATAGATAAACAAGCACAGGAGCGCATGGAAAGGCTCACAGAGCAAATGAAACGGGCACAGGGTATCACAGAGCAGCTAAGACGGAAAACGCTTTAGAATGGACACAGAGAATGAATAACATACGAGCGTGTGCAAAGGAGATTATAGAAAAAGAAATCATCTTTGCATAATTACAGAAAGGCGGCAGAGAAAAATCTTTGCCGCCTAAAAATTTTTAAAAAAGGTCTTGTTTGTGACGCCGCGTAATGATTTATAATAGGTGTCAGGAGGTAAATAATTATGGCAAAATACAGAGCAATTCCGCAAGGGTTTATGACAGTTGGAGAAGTGGCAAAGAAAATGGGAGTTACCGTCCGTACCCTGCAATACTACGATAAAGAAGGACTGCTTTCCCCATCGGCAGAAAGCGAAGGCGGACGCAGACTTTATACCGATAAAGATTTGATTACACTTCATCAGATTATATCTTTGAAATCACTGGGCTTTTCTTTGGACGATATAAAAGAGCGGTTGATCTCTTTGGAAACACCAGCTGATGTTGCAAATGCTCTTACAGAGCAGGCAGATGATATACGCCAAAAAATAGAACAGCTTCAGGCTTCGTTGTCAGCAATAGAACAGTTAAAAGCAGAAGTTTTACAAATGCAGATGGTCAACTTTAAGAAGTATGCAGATATTATTGTCAATCTACAAATGAAGAATGACTCTTATTATCTTATTAAGCGTTTCGATGATGATACGCTCGACCATATACGCAGTCAATTTGATAAGGAAAGCGGCTTAGATTTTATGGACAGATTTAACCGCCTAAGTGATGAAATTGTACAGCTTCAAAAAGAAAATGTACCGCCCGAAAGCGAAAAATGCCAACAGGTTGTAAAAGAATATTGGGGCTTGATTATGGAGTTTACAAATGGCGATATGAGTATGCTTCCGAAATTGATGGAAGTCGGTAACATTGATACTGCCACAAACGCTTGGGAAGAAAGGCAGAAAATCGTTAACGCTTATTTAGAACCAGCTTTGCAAGTCTATTTTTCAAGACTTGGAACAAATCCCTTTGAGGAGGTGAAACCGTGAAAGACGCAATACAAGTTCGTGAATTAAAGAAAAGTTATGGCAGTCATATGGTTCTTAAGGGTCTTGATTTTCAAATTGAAAAAGGAGAAATTTTCGCTCTGCTCGGCGTAAACGGAGCAGGAAAAACGACAACGCTTGAATGTATCGAAGGTCTAAGAAAATATGACAGTGGTGCGATTACTGTAAACGGGAAAATAGGTATTCAGCTACAATCCTCATCTTTGCCCGCCCATATCAAGCCAATGGAGGCTGTAAAGCTGTTTGCAAAATGGAATAAAACAAAAATTGATGATACCATGCTTAACGGTCTTGGTATCAAAGAAATGGAAAAGAAGCAGTATATACAATTATCCACAGGGCAAAAAAGACGGTTACATCTTGCTCTTGCACTTATAGGCAATCCCGATGTTATTTTTCTCGATGAGCCGACTGCGGGACTTGATGTCGAGGGTAGACTATCGCTCCACGAACAAATCCGAAAGCTCAAATCACACGGAAAAACAATCGTCTTGGCAAGTCACGATATGGCGGAAGTAGAAACCTTATGTGACCGCATTGCTATTCTAAATAACGGAAATATTGCCTTTTGCGGTACAGCTTCGGGACTGACCGATAGGGTTGGGAGAAAATATTTTATCCATATCAAGACGCAGCAAGGAGACAACACTTTTGAAACGGACAATATCGAAGATACTTTGATTTCTTTACTGGGCGAATTAAAACAGAAAAAAATCCATGTATTAGATATTAAAGTTGATCGTGGCACGCTGGAACAGCATTTTATCGAAATGGCAAGGAGGGAAGCAGAATGAACTTTTTTTTATATGGCGTAGCATTACAGTGGAAGTTGGATATACGCAGTAAATCTTTGTTGGTAACCTGCTATATCGTTCCGCTTATTTTCTTTCTGCTTATGGGTGGTATTTTTACTTCTGTTATGCCTGAAATGAGAAGCACACTGATACAATCTATGATTGTGATGAGCGTTTCAATGGGAGCGTTTATTGGGTTGCCGCCATCATTGATTGAAACTTATGGAAGTGATGTAAAAAAGGTTTATAAAGCAAATGGAGTCCCTTTATATTTAGGTCTTGTTACAATGTTCCTTTCTGCATTTGTGCATTTGATGATTAGCTGTGCCATTATATTACTGCTTGCCCCGATACTGTTTGAGGCGGCTTTGCCAGTACAGCTTCCGTTTTTCTTTCTTGCGCTTGCCATATACATCATTGTGTCGCTGAGTATTGGAAGTATATTAGGATTGGTTGTAAAAAATCAGGCAAAGCTGACAATGATAGCGCAGCTTGTGTTTTTACCCTCGATTATGCTTTCGGGGATTATGTTCCCTATCGACTTGCTGCCCGATTTTCTTGAAGCCATAGGGCGTATTTTCCCCGCTTCTTGGGGATACCGATTGATGTTAGATAATGGTTTTTGCCTTGAAAATCTATGGTACTTAATTCTTGTATTCTGTGCGGCAGTAATTATATGTGCAATACTTTTGAACAAGCAAAAATCCAAATAAGTCGGAGGACAAAGGCTTTGAATAAAACAGTGACAGTGACTTAAATAAATACAGGTATTCATTTGATTCCAATACCCTAAAAGGTAGTTACACCAATGTTAACACGGGCGAAGTTTTTGAAAACAAGTATTGCTTTGTTGATGAATACGGCTATCTTGTGTATGACAATGAACACAGTTTTACAGGTGAGAAAAATGAGGACGGTTTTGATGTGTATACTTCCCCGAATGGTTCAACTTATTATTGGGCATCGTCAATATCGTGGGATAAAGACGGAAACCTCCTCGATTCCTTCGGCAAAGTTATTGATTAAAAAGTATTTACAAAACCAAATTCATGTGTTTATATTAAATTGACGGTATAGTTCTCTGAATTATCAGCTATATATGCAGAAAATTTATCCGTGCACGACCCTACATTTAATGTTTGAGGGTGAGAATATGAAAAAGGCTTCTAAAAGCACTATTGCCGGCGCTGTTATAAGCGCGGTTCTCGCAATTATTTCTTTTGCTGTTATTCCTTATTACAAGAGCGGAATTACCGAATATAATTCGATTCTTGACAAATATCTTAATTTTTTCACAATAACTTTTATAGTTGTTTCAACTATGGCAATAGCAGGATTTGCGGTTGTAAGTCTTATTTGTTTTATTGTTATTATTTTAAGAAGAAACAAAATGAAAAACAAAACGCCTAAAATAATTTCGGCAATACTTGTTACAGTGTTTCTTGTTATCAATATAGTGCCGCATATAGGAATGGCAGTTATTCAGGCAAACGAATCATCCGTTATTGATTCTGTTACTGATAATGCGGACAGGTACGTTCGTTTTGATTCCGTTTTTGATAATTGCGATGAATCAAATTACAGACAGCAGACGGAGTTTAAAAAGATATGAGATGAGATACCTGTAAATTACGAAGTTCAGCTGTCTGACTTTAATAATGAGGTATCCACTGAGTGCATATACATAACAAAACCGGATCTTATGAATAGATATTATAACGAACGCTGAGAACTTTACAGCGATTTCGGTATTGCGGATTTCAGTGATGATGAACTGAAAGCGATGAATTGCGATGAGGGATTTTATTATACGATGGATAACACCACAGATGTTGTTGTTATAAAAGGCGACGCTATATTCCATATCAATCTTTGGGGGCAGCAGGGAATGAGCGGAAATTTAATGGCGCAGATTGCCGAGCTGTAAAATATTGATTATGCTGCCCGAATAAACAAAAAATAACGCCCTGTTCTGATTTTCAGAACAGGGCGTTTTTCTATGCATTGCCGTCAAGATTTAGTTCAACTGTAAAGCAGCTTCCTTTTCCCGGCTCGCTTTCAACATATATATTTCCGCCGTAAATATCTATTATTCTTTTAGCAAGCGGCAGTCCCAAGCCGTTGCCGCCGCTGTGGCGGGAGGTATCCGCCTGATAGAATTTTTCAAAAATGTGGGTCTGCGTTTCAGCGCTCATTCCAATTCCGTAATCCTTTATTTTTACGATTGCCTTGCCGTCCTGTGCTTTTGCGGATATATCAATCGGAGCATTGGTTTCTGAAAACTTTACTGCGTTTAATATAATGTTGTGCCAAACGTGATACAGAACCGATTTGTTTGCATTTATGTTTATATTTTCAAGATTGAGATTAAAGCATATGTTCTTTGCGCGGATTTTAGGTTCTAAAAGCAGTACGCACTGCCTTATCTGCTCGTCAAGTCTGTACCATTCTTTGTTGTCTGCAATTTGCTGATTATCAAATTTAGTGATGAAAAGAATGTTTTCAACAAGTTCCGTTAGGTGCTTTGTGTTTGAGATTATCTTGTCTAAATATCCTTTTTCACTGTCTGACAGATTTGGGTTGTCCTTGATGAGCAGAGCATAACCCTCTATTGCAGAAAGCGGCGTTTTTATTTCATGAGAAACATTTGAAACAAAGTCCGACTGAAGCATTTCAACAGAGTTCAGATGTTTTGTCATTATGTTGAAATTATCTATGGCATTGTTTATAAATCTGAAACTTCTTCTTCTTTTAACCTCAACCGAATAATCGCCTTTGGCAACCTTGTCCGCAGCTTCTATTACATTATATATCGGGTGAACTATCAGCCTGCTTATAATCAGAAGATAAATTGAACTTATAAACAGATTTACAACAAAAAACAGCAGCAGCATTTTGCCGATTGAGGACGGATCAAATGAAGTTACTGAAACGGATATTCTCAGATAAATAAATTCTTCCATTATCCAGTATAATACCAGTGTTGTTGCCGTGGAAATGCTAAGTGTAAATCCCAATATTATAAATATCAAAAATATTTCTTTTTTTGAATAACGCACTATTCTATCCATTTTTCTTTACCGCCTTGTAGCCCAAACCTCTTATAGTAACTATTTCAAAATCCATATTGCTTTTAAATTTTTCTCTTAAACGGTTTATATGAACATTTACCGTTTTTTCATCTGATTCATTGTCAAATCCCCAGATTTCGTCCATAAGCTGCTGTCTTGTAAATATCTTGTTAGGGTAGCAAAGCAGTTTATATAAAAGATAAAACTCTTTCTGAGGCAGAAGCGTTTCATTGCCGTTTTGAGTAACGGTAAGCGCGTCATAATCAAGAGTGGTGTTTCCTATAACGATTTTTTTGTCATTCGCTATCTTAGAGCGCCTGAGCAGAGCCTTTATTCTTAAATTAAGTTCATCGTAATTTATGGGCTTTACAAGATAATCGTCAGCGCCCAGATTAAAGCCTTTTTCCATATCTACAAAAGCCGATTTTGCGGTAGTTACAATTATAGGGAAGTCATAATTATGCCGCTTCAGAAGATCAATAAATTCATAACCGTCCATCTCAGGCATCATAAGATCCAGAACACAAAGGTCAATATAATTGCTTTCAAGTTTATCAAGCGCTTCACTGCCGTTTTCGGCAGGAATTACATTATATCCCTTTCTGCTCAGAAAAACGCATGTGATTTCAAGCAGATCTTTGTTGTCTTCAACTACAAGAATATTAAACATATTAATAATTACCCCTAAAAAAATATTAAAATTTTTACAAAAATATAAATTTTATCAATTTTTATTATACATATATATCCCTCTAAAGTAAACTCAATGTAAACAAATTCATTTTAAATTTGTTTTACAGTTAATAAAGGATTTACGCAGAGTTTATGTTAATTAATTATCATAATTACGGATTTTAAATCGGTTATTGTCAATTTTATTGGCAGCACGATACAGGAGGGGTAAATATGAGGTTATCCAAAAGATTTTTGAGCGTATTGCTTGCATTTCTTATGGTAATGTCGTCAGTATCGGCAGGTCTGGTTGCTTTCGCGCAGGAAAATGCAGAGACCACAGCCTATGAGGGGCTTGATGAAAATTACCGCACGCTTGCTCTTGCGCTTACAAAGGAGTATGTTACTAAGGCGGAATACCAGACCGCTGAAAGAAATGTAACGGTAACAGACAACGAAGACGGGGATGTTTATGCCGCGGCAAAAGCGTTTTTTGATATTTTTGCCACCATGGATTATAAAAAAAGCCCGTCTTCAGATCAGTCAAATCTTGTGAATTTTGCAAATACCATTTCACAAACGCTGAAAAATGAAATGGGAGAAAATTACACGGCTGAAATGGAAACCGTTGTTACAAAATATTTCAACGGCCTTGGCTCCAGCGCAAACGCCAACAAAGCGGGAGAGTACGGAATTACAATTAATTATCCCGAAAACTCTCAGCTGCTTAAATACGAAGCAGCGGGCGATCTTCCGGACAGTGTTTCTACTTCTTCAAGATTTTCCTACACGGTAGTCAGCAAAGGATTTATCTGGTATAACTATCCGTGCAGTGAAATTTCCGAAAATGATGCTTTTACCGTTGATACGGAGTCTCCCTCGGCTCTGAAAGCTTACGGTGCGCTTTTCAGCAAAGAGGTGCTTGGCACTGATCATGACAAGCTTGATGCAGAACTGTTTCAGAAGATAGTTCAGGACGGGCAGAAAGCAATTGACGCCGTCTCAAAACTGGCAGATGATGTTTACAAGCATTTCTTTGATTTTGAGATAGCAGAGTCTCAAAGTTATCTCAACAATATGCTCTCAAGCCTTGTAAAGGATTTCAAGTCAGTTGTTGCACAGCTCAATGAACTGTGCAAAGGCAAGGATAAAGAGGATTTTGATTATACCTCTCTTGAAGCAGTAAAAAAACTCCTTGATAATGCTGAAAAGCTTTACAGCAGTTACACGCAGTCACAAAAAGATGAAGTTAAGAGCGAATACGCTGATTATCAAAAATGCAGTGAGCTCTACACCCAGTCTTTTAATTACAATGCAAAAAAAGAATATGTTGAAACCGTTGCGCCGCTTGAAAAATATGCGGCACAGGATTACGCTATACAGAAAAATGAGCTTTCCGCTGTTAAAGAGCAGCTTGATAAAGCGGCTCAGGTATATGCCAAATTCATAGGCGAGATAACAGATGAGCAGGTGCTTGACTGCAAATCAGTTTTTGACACGGTTTCAAATAAATATAACAGCGCTGTTGAAAAGTATGAACTTGAAGAATATAACGGCAAAATTAAAATCATTGCCGATCTGTTCATCAGCGGAGCGCTTTCAGGAGTAGCATCATCTTCCGTAACAGATACCGTGAATAATGATGTTGTAACAGCTATGGAAGCTTATAAGTTCGCGGCTGAATTTCTTAACAAAAAAGACAGCACCGCTTATTCCGACAGCACTAAGATCTCCGTTAAAATATGTGAAGACCTTAAAGCTGTTATGGGTGAAAATTATGATAAGCTAAATGTCAAAACCGTTATAACGGAATATATGGGCGGCGGATTACTGTCATCAAATGATTATAATAAAACATTTACGGTAACCCCTTATTATATGGCTGCATATAATAGTGTTTCCGATATCCCGCAGACTATTGATTATGAGATAATTGTATATACATTCAATCACACTGTTTCAGGCAAGGATTATGTTTTCGGCGGTATTACAGAATCTAAAGAAAAGAAGCAGGATACCACTGCTTATGCTGTGTTTAATGAATTTAACAGAGTGTTTACGGACAAACTGTTTACCGCTGATTTCTCGGTTTACACGATAGAAAAGCTTGCAAATATAAGAAGCGAAGCGGAAAACGCTTTGAACGGTATTTCTGTTTACGATGAAAATATCATCAGCACACTTTTAGGTCAAAACGCAGAAAAGGCAAAAACGATAGTGCCAAAGTGCGACGAGTTCATGGTAAGCAATTTTACAGCCATGATAAACAGCCTTGTAAAAGACTTTGACGGCGAAAATCCTAATATAAAGGAATTTGTAAAAAGGTGCGATGAGATAGACTATTCTTACGGCAAACTTTCCGAAACTGCTAAAAGCAATGAAGCCGTTACAAAAGCTTACAAATCCTATGAAGAACTTAAATCAAAGCTCAGCGAGGATGTTGAGGCTTTTAAGGTGCAGGAATATATCAGGCACGCGCTTGAGTTTGTAAACAAATATCCTGATGAAAAGATGACTTTTGAAATCAGCGAGCAGTTTGCGGCGGATCTTAAAACAGTCATTGACGAGTATGCGGCTCTAAGTGAAAAATCAAAAACCATTATAGAAGTTGACGATACTTTCAAACTTGTTGAACTCACCAGCCAGAAGATGGAGGTGGTAGTTCAGAAGCATTATGTCGATGAATATATCGAAAATGCAGGCAGTCTTCTTTCACCTTACTATACGGATAACGGCGGTTCGGTAGAGATAAATGAATTCAATATTTTTGAAGTGTCAAAGATAAATTCAGTAATAAGAAACCTGAACGATACTTATTCGAAGCTTGATGAAGATTCAAAGAAGAACGAAAAAGTTGTTTACTACAACGATATAGTTATCAAACTTCAGAACAAGGTAAATGACCTTGTAGGCAATCCTAAGTTTGAAAAATACGATGTTGAATATCCTGACGGCGTTACAAAAGAGCAGGTAGAGGACATACTCAAAAGGCTTGACGCTGTTATTAACGGCCCTGTTATAGAACAGGCACTCGGGAAACCGCTTGATCAGTATGTTATTGACCTTGCAAGTGATAAGCTGTTCAAGGATGAGACTGTCAACACAATTCTGGCGGCGCTCTATCCGCAGGTGCTGAATGCAGTTAATGATTACAAGAATTTATTAGGGATTGTAGGCCTTTATGTAACACCCAAGACTGTTTCCGAAAGAAGTGCCATGGATGTATATCCCAAGGCTCAGAAAGCGCTCAAAGAAGCGGGCGACGACTGGAATAATGTTAACTGGGAAAAGTGCGTATGGGTAAAAACAGACGGCACTAAGGTTACTGATATTGAAACGTTCTGCGATGCGCTCGGAGCAGGTCTTCAGGGTATAAATAACGCGCTCAAGGCGCTTCTTACGGGCGAAGATATAAAGGCGCTCTTTGTTACGATAATTTCAGGCAACGAGGGATACGAAAAGGATATTCTTCCGCTGCTTGAAGTTCTGGGCTGTCAGACAGTTCCAACAGAGACATTTAAGTCACGCAGCAATTTGGCTTCCAATATGCTCAGGGATATCCTTATCCCGCTTTACAGCAGAGTGAAGGAATTACTTCACGAGAACACCGCAACACAGATCGTGAAAATGCTTCCCGATATCTCTTATGTAATGGCCTATAATCTGCTTGAAAAGGGTGTAGTGGATTTAGCTTCACCGCTTGCCAAATTTGGCTTTGATGTCCAAAAGATCCTTGCCGACGCAGGCATAGATCTCGGAAATGTTACCGGCCTTATAAACAAGGCTCTCGCAGGTACCGGAATAGTTCTTCCTGATATTAACTGGGCGGAATTTGCCGGTATCGGCGAGTGGCAGACCGATTATCCCAGCAACCGGCTTTCAGGTGTAAGAAATCATATAAAAGGCGATAACGCTGATGTAACCGTTCAGCTCGTTTATTATGTGATAGAAGCGCTTAAGGCGAACAGCGATGTTATTACGAAGCTCATTGGAAACGGCAATCCCAATTTCATCGTTTCCATGGTTCTTAACACTGTTTTCAAATGTGAGGACAAAAAGCTTGCACAGGCTTTGTTCACACTTCTTACAGCATATGATGTTCCGGATTACTCTTGGAACCTTGAGTGGACAAAAACAAATGTTACTTACCCGTCCTCATATTCCTCTAAGGATGTTGAAAGGCTTGTTTCAGTAATTTCTGATATAGTAACAAATGTTGTGAATACGCTTCTTGATGATTCGCTTGACGGTATGGTGGCAGAAAAAGTCTATAACGGCAATAACATCAGCAAGTTATTCACCGCTGTTTATTCCGCTCTTCAGGACGAAACAGTTTTAAAAATACTTTCATTTGTGAAGATAACAGATGCTGACGGCAATGTATCATATATTGATATTTCAAAAGACGCCGTTGTTAAGATGCTCCAAAAGGATTATCCGCAGGCGGCAAAAGCTGTTAAAAAAGCGGATACTTTCAAGGATGCGCAGATCTCGGCTGATGCTTGGAATGTAAAGGACTCAGCGTCATTCGCAAAAGCGCTCTGCACCGTACTAAGCCCGTTTGACAGCGTGTTGACTGCACTCCTTGCAGGCAAGGGCATGACTGTTGATGTGGCGGGCGCGCTTGTTATCAACGGCGCAAACGGCTACAACAACGCATTAAAGCCTCTCATGGATGCGCTTACCTGTAATTCTCTTTCTGTTGAAGAGTTCAACGCTCAGGCAAAGAAAGATAATTCCTCAGCGCTTTACAACGCAGTTCTTCCGCTTCTTCAAGTGGTCGATAAAGTTGCTCAGGATCCTGTAAACGCAGTAGTTGAGATAGCTCCGAAAGCGGCGCTTTTTATAGACAACGGCGGAATACAGACGGCTGTTGAACAGCTTCTTGCCCCGCTCAACAATGTACTCAGCGCTGTTGCTATCGTTATTGGTACGGACAATATTTATGAGTGGCTCACTGCAACTGTATTGAGCCCTCTTGCAGGCGAAAAGCTTGAATGGAAAAATCTGCATAATCAGATAGTTCCTATACTAAACAACAGAGTACTCAGAGACCTCAATATCAACGGTACGAAGCTTTCTCTCCGGCTTCCGGATATTGATTGGTCTGTTATCGCAGGCTGCACAGTTTCCGTATCGGGACAGACCGTAAAAGCCGACAGTGCAGTAACTATACTCAAGTATCTCTGGAAAACAGTTCAGACAAATAAGTCTGAAATCACAGGCCTTGTAAAGAAACTTGCAGGTGATGAGGCGTATAACACGCTTTCGCCTTATATTGATAAGCTTCTCGCCGTAAGCGGCGACAAGGTCGTAGAGATACTTGTAAACCTTTCAAAAGGTCTGGACGCTTCATCGTTTAAAGCCGATTGGTCTTTCCTTTACAAAAATTATACTCCCACATCCGTGAGATATCCTAACGGTGTGTCTGAAAAAGATATTCAAAGTGTAGTAAGTATTCTTTCAGCAGCGATAAATAACGCTCTGTCATCTCTTCTTGATGTTTCACTCAGCGGCGCTCTGACTGATAATCTCTACACAAACAATATAATAAATAAACTCGCAAAAACCGTTTATTCTGTGGGGGATAACAAAACGGCTGCAACGGTGCTCAATATTCTGGGCGTTGATGTTTCAAAGGACGCAATTGCAAAGTCACTTCAGAAGGAGTATCCCGAGATTTCAAAATCCGTTGCTTCCGCATCATCTCTCTCAAAACTCAGCACAGGCGGCTGGAACTGGAATGTAAAGGATAAAGACAGCTTTATCAAAGCGTTCGTCGCAGTATTAAGACCGTTTTCAAATGCGCTCAATCTTCTGCTGAACAGCGGAAATATCAATATCGCCGGGGTGGTTGGCTTTACGGGCGCAAACGGTTATGAAAACGCGGTGAAACCCATTCTTGATGTGCTCGGCTGCAGTTCTGTTTCGGTTTCCGATTACAGCAGGGACGCCGCAAAGAATACTGATAATCTGCTTATCAATATTCTTAATCCGCTCCTTACAAGAGCAGAGCAGATAGTTAAAAATCCGCTAAAAGAAGTTTCCGCAATACTTCCGCAGGTATCAAACTTCATCTCAAAGGGCGGTATACAGAAAGCAGTAGAAAATCTTATCTATCCTGTTTCAAATCTGTTGAACCCCGTTCTTTCGGCGGTTACTGACGAAAGTGTTGTCGATTTGCTTCTCGGTATTCTTAAGGTTAATGTAAACTGGAACAATATTCAGAATGAGATAATACCTCTTCTCAATAAATCCGTGCTTTCAAATATAAACATCGGTTCAAAGAATGTTTCGCTCAATCTCCCCAATATTGACTGGGGCGCGCTTGCAGGCTGCGGACAGCTAAACGGCAGCTCAATAAAGGCCAATACAAGCGCTCAGTTTATGTACCTTGTAAACTATGTTTTCAAAGCGCTTGAATGGAACAGAGCGTGTGTGATTTCACTTATCGGATCAAACGCAGTTGTTTCTCAGATTATTGATAATATCATTACACTCGGTCCTGACGGGTTTACAAAGATAGTTGTAAATATTCTTCTCAAAATGAAAACATTTGATAATGTTTCATGGACTTTCAGGGACGTTGGCAAAACAAGAGTAGCTTATACCAAAAATTACAATAAGGAAGATTACGCAAATGCTTTGACAATGGTTGACCCCATGATAGACAATCTGCTTGCAGAGTTTGCTGGAGCTTCACTCAAGCCGTTTGTAACGAATATGATTTATACAAACGATATTGTAAACAAGCTTGCAGAACTTATTTACACTTCACTTGAAAACCTTGATATAGGCATTGATCTCAATACCGTGCTCTCTCTTGCCGATATTGATATTTCCACAAAGGGAGTAGCCTCAGCTATCAGCGATTACTCCTCAGCTGCAAAAGAACTCAAAAATCACAGCAAGTGGAAAGATGTAAACTTCAGCAAGATAAACTGGGGCTTCAAGGACGGAGACAGAAAAGGATTTGTAAATGCTCTGGCAGCAGTTCTCAGACCTCTTTACCCCGCTCTCAGAGCAGTGCTTTCAGGCGAGGATCTTGTGCTTCTCGGCTCAATAGGCATCAAAGGCGGAAACGGCTACAACACCGCGGTTATTCCTGTAATGGAAGCTCTCGGAGTTGACGAAAAGTCCATCGTTTCACCGTCTGAATATTCAAAGCAGGCGGATACGGATAAGGTGGTAACCAATATCCTCAATCCTCTTCTTGACAGGGTTGAGCAGATACTTCAGTCGCCCGTAGTTTCGCTTGCCGAAACTCTTCCGAATCTTGCTTACTTCATCTATAACGGCTCAATTAAGGAATGTGCTGAAAATCTTATTGCTCCCGTAACGAATATTCTAAGGGAAATAGACCCGATATATTCTGTAAATATCAATCTTTCATCGCTTGATAATCCTAATCTTGCAGATCTTGCAAATTCTTTGATAGGCAATATCAAGATAGACGGTAAGCCGCTCGGCATCAAACTCAGCAATATCGATCTTCAGAAACTTGCCGGTATCGGAAATGTTGTCAGCTATAAGTCAATGAGAACCTTCAACGGTGAAAGAATGACTGTAAAGAGAGTGGAGGCTGACACTCCTGCCGTATTTATCAGCACACTTAGATATCTTGTATCCAATATTAAGACAAATCTTGACGCTATAAACAGTCTGCTTGCAAGATTTAATATTCCGGATAATATTCTCAGCATTATTAATCAGGTGCTCAATGCTCTTGTTTCATCTGACGTTGACGATGTTATCGAAATGCTTATGGATCTTCTCTTCGGCGGAGGTTCAGACGGCGCGGCTGTAAATGCAGATGTTGAAGGCGAAACTTCAGACCCGTTCAAGCTCGGTAATTTCTACTGGGCATACTGGGTAACGCTTGCGGCGTTCACATTGCTTGTATGCGCAATTCTGTATCTCATTTCAAGAAAGATTAAAAAGAAGAGCTTAAAACTTGAAGAAGTAAACTCAGAAGATATAAACTCACAGGAGGAAATCTCATGAAAAAAGCTTTTAAAATAATTTCTGTAATCCTTGTAGTTTGTATAGTTGTCAGCGGCGTTGTAGTAGGTGTTCTTAAAAAAGATGAAATAAACTATTTTTACAGCGCAATGCACAATGCTTCCGTTGCTCTCAGCGACGGAAGCTGGAAAGACGCAGGCAAAACCGATAATTCAGGCGGTGCTGATGTTGACAGCGCTTTTGTTGCGGGCAAATACGGCGGCATCGAATTTAAAACTGCAGAGGATGTTGTAAACTACTATGTTGATGCCTATAACAAGACCAAGGCAAAAACAGCGTCATATATTGATGACCAAGGCAACACGCAGACATATTACGCTATGCTCGGCACAGAAGAACTCAAGATAAATTCCGTTCTTGTGGAAGGCAAGGAAAATTCTATCATAAACGGCCTTGTTCCGAGTGTTGTGGACAGTCTGTTCAGCCCCAATGTTTACGGACTGCCTCCTTGCGCAAACAGGGATCCCGTAAATGATATTGACGAAAACGGCCAGTCTCTGCAGACTTCAAGAATAACGCCGGATGATATTGAGAACTGTTCCGTTAAAGATAACGGCGATGGTACTATATCAATCACACTTGTTCCTAAAGAGGTTCAGATGAGTCATAAGGGCCTTGATTCGCAGGGGAAAGTGTTTAACACTCTCGGCGCTATTGATAAAACCGTTGATTCGATTTCAGCTCTTTCATGGGCAAGCGGTACAACCGCTGAAAACTGCAGTGTTCTTTACAGCAAGAGCAACGCAGTTGCAAAGATTGACACAGCTTCGGGCGAAATCGTAGAGGCTGATTATAATCTGAACATTGATATCAATGTTCAGCACGCAAATGTAGCTATCTTAAAAGATAAGAGCGCCTCGCTCAATATTTCCTATAAACAGCATTTCCCTGCTGACGAAGAATATATGCTTAAATCAAAAGGCATCAAAAAGGGCTAACAAACATATTTTACCTTCAGAAAGGGCGGCCGCTTTCAGCGGCCGTTCTGCTTTTTAATGCTCTGAATGTAACACTTCTGTAATTCCCGCTAATAAAATTAATATTGTTATGTTGTGAATTATTATGTTATAATAGATTAAAATGATAATACTATCATATAAGTGATAGATTGTTTTACGGCACGCGCAAAAAATTGCATGCCGTACTGCATACGGCAGTCAGAACTAAAACGGTTTTGGCAGTCTAATAAATTTTAAGGAGTTGTTGTTATGGAACAAAAATATTATAAGTGTTCTGTGTGCGGCAAAATTATAGCTGTGGTAAAGGATACACCTGTACCCGTAATGTGCTGCGGAAAGAAAATGGAAGAAATTATACCGGGCACGGTCGATGCCGCTGTTGAAAAGCATGTTCCCGTCTATAAGCAGGACGGCGATAAGATCTATGTTACCGTAGGTGAAGTAGAGCATCCCATGCTTGAAGAGCATTATATTGAATGGATCGCCGTACAGACAGACGCTGGCGTTTACAGAAAGGCGCTCAAACCAGGCGATGAACCCAAGGCTTGTTTTGCCCTTTGCTGCGGTGAAAAACTTGAGGCAGTTTACGCATACTGCAATCTTCACGGCCTTTGGAAAGCATAAAAGAGTGATATAAAAAACAACCGCCTCAGGGCGGTTGTTTTTTTGTAAAAATATATGTGAAAGCAATCAAAAAACTTTTATCTTTAAATCAGTATAATTTTATGCCGTTTATAAACTGCTGTTAGGACAGGCGGTGAGCTGAGTGATAGTGAGAAGTAATATAATGACGGCTGCGGTTATGTTTTTTCCTTTGTTTATCTGGTATTAAAAAATCAGCGATGGCGGAAAGGAAAAATATAATACTAATATTCCTTAGTTGCATTATAAATCAATATTTTGTTATAATGTTTATGATTAAGACAGTGAGGAAGTTTCTATGAAAAAAATTGTAAAATTATTTTGTGCGGTAACGGCTGTATGCTGTGCCGCAGCATTGGCGTCATGCAGCGCCGAAGTCATTCAGGACACTACAAAAACATCCGAAACCACAACCGAATCAACAACGGAAACTGTTGAAAACGAAAACAAAGTGTTAGACGGTGTGAAGTTCGAAGGTTATGAGTGCAGCGGATATTATGTATGCCTTGACTCAGAAAACATTGTTGATCAAAACGGAATACATTTCAGCGTTAGCGCGAATAATGCACATGAAGGCGCTGATTCGTACTCCCTGTACGCAGAAACGGAAAACGGCAAAACCTTGATATTTAATACTGATTATTACGGCGGTGTCAGTTATTATTCACCGCACATATACGCCTATATTGACGATTCACTTTATTTTTGCTTTGAAGGAAATCTTTACAGAATAGAACTGCAGACTGATGAAACGGGAGCCATAGTAAGCAGTGATATTTATCTTGTTAAAGAGGGCGGGTATTTTTCTCCGGTCAAAGTTCAGACCAATACTTTAATATTAAAAATCGGAAACTCGTATTTTGCGTTTGATACAAAAAGCGGAGAGACGGAAAAGATAGAATACAACACTATTATTGAGAGCTCAAAAAATGATATGCCTGTATCAGCCGATGAAGCAATCAATATTGCTTTTGAGGCTATAAAAGATGAAAACAATTATGAGGATGAATCTTTTGGTCTTTCGGTAACGAATGATGATTTCAGCGAATATGAGCTTGAAGACGGTTATCCTCAGCTCGTTCATGATCCGGATCTTATTCACCAGTATGTTATTCATGAATACTACCCTGAATATGCGTGGCGTGTAAAGCTCAGGGGAAATTATATTGCGGATGTATATATTAACGCTGAAAGCGGAGAGGTTTCGGCTGTAAGCTTTGATTTCCTTGACTGAATTCAAATGTGATGTTTAGCTGATTGCTGTTTAAATATCTAATCGTCTAATCGTCTTTTTCCGGACTTTCATTATTAAGCTCTGCTTTTTTAGCCGAGCTTGTTTTTACTGCGTTTCTTATCAGCACAGTTGTTCCGCAAATCGCAAAAGCGCCTGAAAGTCCGAACATAGCTTTTGCCTGAGGACTGAAAGATGTTTCTTTTTCAACAGGCACATCAATTAGCGTGTCGCCGGATACTTCATTTGCCTGCGACGGCGATGTATCGTAATCATTTTCAAGTGAGTTTTCATTATAAAAATAAGCGCCGCCTGACTCAATGCTGAATTTAGTGTTGGCTTCTGTTTCTGCTTCTTTTTCTTCATATTCTCCGCTTGCGGAATACGTGAATTTTGTTGTTGCGTTTGTTTCTTTTTCTTCTTCCTTTTCTTCAATTCTGTTTTGTGTGGTGTCATCTTCAGCCACTGCCGTGTCTTCGCCCGCAGGCATATCTATAAGCGCGATATAATAGGATTTATTGTCGATTATAAGGTTTATTGCAGCGCGGTTTTCAGTATTTTTGTCCGCTTTTTCAGTAAATTCAAGCTCAAAGTAAATATCCTGGCCTAAATTTGTAAGCCGTGTGAAATATTTTGTTAAATCGCACGGAAATTCATTTTCTTCATCTGCTGTGAAATGTATTGTGTAATTTCTGTTTGAATTTGAAATGTTTATTTCAACAGCTGTGTTTTCATTTCCTTCCATACCGTCAACCACATAACTAATACAGCAGTAAAGGCAGTTTTGGGCATAAAAAAAGCGCAGACAGCCATATAAATCATCGCTCTCTATCTGCACAGTTTCGTAATTTGTTTCACTAAACCAATTCTCGCAGTAGCTTGCATCAGCAACTGCACCGTAGGCGGAGTTCGCAACGGAAATAATCGTTAGGCAAAAAAATAAGCTGCATATAACAGTCTTTCCCTCTCGGCATACCATCTATTATTCCCCCTACAAAAACACCAAAAATATTTTACTATTTTTGTCACATTGTGTCAATAAAATTTATGCAAATCAGCAAGAAAAAATACGAAATAAACAACAAATTATTATATAAAATGTTAATAAAGTGAAAATTGTAATTTATAAAAAAGTATTAATGATAAAAATACAGGTCATATTCTCAGCTTTGCCGCTTGAATGCGGGGTGTCGGTTAAAGGAATATGACCATACCAAGTTGCCAAAACGGCATCGTTGTAGTATTATGTGAATACATCAATTTAACGGCGGTGGTTTAATGAGCGCAAAAATACTATTGTGTGAAGATGATGAGTTTCTTCGCAGCGGACTTCTTGAAATGCTTCAGAAAGAGGGGCATGAGGTCTGTGCAGCGGGCAGCTGCGAAGATGCACACAGCAGTCTTGCTAAAAATAGATTTGACCTTATTATTCTTGACGTTATGCTTCCTGACGGAAACGGTTTTGATCTCTGCCGTGAAATAAGAAATTCAGGAAACGATATCCCTGTTTTGTTTCTCACTGCCTGTGATGATGAGATACAGATAGTGCGCGGCCTTGATTCCGGCGCTGACGATTATGTAACAAAACCGTTTCGCCTGCTGGAGCTTTTATCAAGAGTGCGTGCGCTTTTAAGGCGCAATTCAAAAACTGCTTCTCCCGTTTACGGAAATATCGCCGTAAACGAGGATAATATGACGGTATTAAAGGACGGGGAAAGGATATATCTCACGCCTACCGAATATCATATTCTCTGTATACTTCTCAGAAACCGCGGCATTATAGTTACACGTGATTCGCTTTTGCAGGGTATATGGGATTGCGAGGGCGCTTTTGTTGATGATAATACGCTCTCGGTACATATCAGCCGCCTGAGAGATAAAATAGGCGCCGACTGTATAAAGACGGTTAGAGGGGTCGGCTACAGGTGGGAGGACGCCGGATGATCTTCGAGATACTATTGTATGCCGCAATCGGTGTGCTTGCCGTGATCTTGATTGTGCTCACAGTCTTGTGTATTAAAAGAAAAAGAGAAATCTGCCGTATAACTGAAAGCGTAAACAGATATATACAATCCGGTGCCGTAGCTGATTTCAGTCCTAAAGAAGGGTATATTGCAGAGCTTCAAAATGCTGTTTTTGATATGGAAACGCTGATTGAGCGTGAAAAGCAGAACACAAAGGAAATGTCAAAACAGAATACAGAGTTTATATCAGATATTTCACATCAGCTGAAAACACCTATTGCGGGACTTCGGCTGTATTGCGAAATGGAGCACAGCCAGCATCCGTCAGAGCACACGGAAAAAGAACTCCAGCTTATAGAAAAAATGGAAAATCTTGTTTACCGTCTGCTCAGGCTTGAAAAAATACGTTCGGACGCCTATGTTATGGACTTCAGAACATATGATTCCGCGGATTTTATAAATCCCATTGTATCCGATTTCCGCCATCTGTTTCCTCAAAAGGAGTACAAGGTGAGGGCGGATGGAAAAATCCGCTGTGACAAGGAATGGCTTGGCGAAGCGGTAGGAAATCTTATTAAAAATGCCAGCGAGCATACAGAACAAAACGGCAGGGTAGAGATAACGGTAAACGATACGGGAGATTTTACCGAAATAACGGTTCAGGATAACGGAGGCGGAGTGCCTGAAAAGGATCTGCCCCTGCTTTTTACACGCTTTCACAAAACAAATAATGCCCTGCCCTCAAGCGCGGGGATAGGTCTTGCGATAACTAAGGCGGTAGTTGAAAAACACCACGGCACTGTTTCAGCCGAAAACAAAAATTCAGGGCTTTGTGTTGTTATATGTCTGCCGCATATTGATGGATATGTTTTAATATAAAAGCGCGGCGCGCCATCATAATTTCGGCGCACTGCGCTTTTCTTACGTTTTTTTAAGATTGTTTTCACCTTAATGAAAGAAACACCGTTTATAATTTGAGCCAAGGAGGGTTCCTTATGAGCATTATTGAATGTAAAGATCTTACAAAAGAATATATGAGCGGAGAAAATGTTGTAAAAGCCGTGGACGGTATAACCGTTTCTTTTGAACAGGGTGAATTCTGTGCGGTCACGGGCCCCAGCGGCTCGGGCAAATCAACTCTGCTCCATCTTCTCAGTTCGCTTGAAAGCCCCACTTCGGGCGATGTCGTTTACAATGATAAAAAGCTCTCTTCATATAACGATAATCAGCTGTCTATTCTGCGGCGCAGAAGATTTGGATTTGTTTTTCAGGCATATAATCTTGTTCAGGAGCTTACGGGATATGAAAATATAATTCTGCCCGTAATGCTTGATAAGAAAAAGCCCGATGACGAGTATATTTCCAAAATAATTTCAATACTCGGAATAGAGGACAGGCTTGAGCACCTGCCCTCAGCTCTTTCGGGCGGTCAGCAGCAGAGGATAGCTATTGCCAGAGCGCTCGCAAACAAGCCGTCCGTACTTTTTGCGGATGAGCCTACGGGAAATCTTGACGCGGCAAGCGGGCGCGAAGTGCTTTCTCTGCTCAAATATACGGGCAGGGAACTCGGCATAACTCTTATTCTTGTTACGCATGATTTGCACGTTGCGGAGCAGGCGGACAGGATAATCACAATTGAGGACGGAAAAATTGTGAGTGATACAAAAGCACAGGGGGTGTAGACCGTGAAAGAAAAGCTTACGGTAAATACCCTTGCATTCGGCAATCTGAAAAACCGAAAAAAGCAGTATACTTCACTCATAATCGGCATAATTCTTGCGATGATGTTTTCATCCGCAATACCGCTTTTGTTTTCAAGTATGTTAACATCGGTAAAAGAGATGGAGTGCGACCTTTACGGCAGGCAAAACGGTATATATGTTGACGCCTCAAATCAGCTTTTTGCAGAGGCGGCGGGTGAAAAGGTTGTTGGTGATTACGGCTTTGCGCATGTTGTGGGCAGTGTGCTGACTGATGACGGCACTCCGTATTCGGTTGCTTATCTTGATGATAAGGCGTATCAGCTTTCAAATATATCGTTTATTGAAGGCAGTTATCCTCAGAATGAAAATGAAATTGCTATTGAGGAGGCAACCATTGCAAAAATGGGTCTTGATGTTTCGGTGGGGGACAGCATAACTCTTGATTTTCTTGTTCAGGACGGAAGCGGTTATCTGCCCGAAACTCAGGAAAAAACTTTCATTTTAAGCGGTATAGCAAAGAATAAACTTTCAAATATCATTTCAAGCTATTCAACTTTTACAGACAGTATTCCGTCTGTATTTGTCTCCAAGGATACCCAGGTGGAGCCGGGCGGTAAAGAAAAACTGGTTTGTTATTTCAACTATTATGAAGAAAACAGCATTTATACAATAGGTGATACTGAAAGATATTCAAAGTTCAGCGACTTTTTAGATAATAATGGCGGTGATCTTGGCAATTGGATGGGAGTTGATTCGTCAAACTATTCAATAAACAGCAGTAACGGCATATATGCGCCCACTGTGTTTATTTCTGCGTTTGTTGGTATTCTGCTTGTTGCCTCTTGTCTCGGCATAATAAACGCTTTTTCCACAAACCTAAATGAGCGCAGGCGGCAGATAGGCATGCTGCGCACAGTTGGCGCAACAAAGCGGCAGATAATAATTATCTTCGGCAGAGAAGCATTCATAATCAGCCTTATCTGTGTGCCTGTCAGCATAGCGCTTTCGTGTCTGTGTGTAAAAGTCGGTTTTATGATACTGGGAGATAGATTTATTTTTGACGCGAATATCTGGGCCATTGTTGCATGCGCGGTGATTAGTGTTATCTGCGTTATGCTTGCGGCTCTCGTTCCGCTTATTAAGGCGGCAAGGGTCACTCCTGTGCAGACTGTCAGAAATATTGAAATGACACGCAAATATGTCCGTAAAAAGATAAAAAGCAAAAAGGGGTTTGTGCCGTCTAAACTGATTGCCCGCAGAAGCCTTTTGTTTAACGGAAAGACAAGAGCGGCGGCAAGCATTATTCTTGTAATTACTATAATCGGTTCTTGCTTTGGCTTTTCTTTCGTAAAAGATATGCGTGAAGATTATTGGCTTCCCAAGTATGAGTATGAGCTCGAGAGTTATTCATGGGATAATGATTTGATAAATTTGCCCGGTTCAGATAACAATTATACCTATTCTGATTACAACACGGTAAAATCAATTCCTTATGCAGGAGATGTATATGCTTCACGCAGATGCAAGGCTGTCATAAACTGCGGTGAATATACGGATTATCAGAAAACAATAATGTACGCGGCAGGCGGATATTTTTCAATGTTTGATATAAGCAGTGTAGACGTTCACAGCCTTACATCTGACAATCTTGATAGTGTTTTATCTTCAAATCTTACCGAACAGTTTTCAGCGCTCAGAAATTACTGCTCAAACCAAGATGTAATGCCCATATATATAGTTGCTCTTGACAGCAGGCAGTTTACAGAACTTGAAAGCAGTGTCGTTTCAGGCAGTATAGATACAGTGTCGCTTGATTCCGGCGAAGAGGTTGTTGTGATAGCGCCGCAAAAAATCGCCCTTAATGTGGAATATGACGATGAAGACCCCGATTCAGGTTATTCATGGGGCCCTGATTGTAATGACGGCGTAAAAGATGACAAAAATTATCTGAAACGCGCAGATTGTGATATTCAGGCGGGTGATGAGATATCTCTCAGCATTATTTCAGATAATTCAACAAATACAGATGTAGATATAAACAGCTCTGTAAATACAAACACGGTTATTTATACCTATGATGAAGAGTTAACGCAGGAGTATGATTACAGTAACACATCAAGCTGGGAAAAAACAGACGCAAATGCAACTGTAGGTGCGGTAGTAAATGAATTGCCGTATGGATTTTTTGACGCTAATAATATTCTTTCATCTGCCGATATAGTTGTTTTGACAACGCTAAGCGGAATGAAGAATTTTTACAGCGGCACGAATTTCAGCAATATTGATTTCAATCTGAATACCGAATGCAATGATGAAATAGATGCTGATATAAGCAATACTCTGCAGAGCATAATTGATAAAAAAGATGATTGTATTTTTAATTCGTATTATACAATTATTAAAGACCAGCAGCAGACTAATAGCGCTGTTCTTATCCTTCTCACAGCGATTATTATATTGTTTATGAGCATAAGCGCAAGTATAATAAACAATTCACTTACAGCGCAGATAAGAGACGGCAGGCGTGAAATAGGCACGCTCAGGGCTGTTGGCGCTTCGGCTCGTGACCTTTTTGGTTCCTATATCTCACAGCTTGTTTCAATACTGTCAATAAGTTACGCAGTTGGGTTTGTACTGTTTATCGTTTCTTATTTTATTAATCAGGCTGTTACCAATGGAATGGAACGTGAGCAGATATTCAAATTCAGTATATGGGAGACTGTTGTTGCCTGCGCACTGCTTTTCATATTCTGTGCGGTCAATCTGTGGCTCAAGATAAAAAAAGAAATGAAACACAGCGTTATCGATAATATAAGAGAACTTTAAGGAAAGGCGGTGTAAGCATGAAAAAACTCTTTGCTTTGGTTTTGATATGTTTCTTCTGCGTTTCAGCCGCTATTCCCGTTTATGCTCAGGATGAGGATATACAGGAAACACAGATGCAGACTGTTTCCGAGGAGGAAACACAAAATGCATCTCAGCCTCGGCTTATGGTAAGTTCATATGATAGTTCCGTTCTGACACCGTCTGAAGATCATACGGTGAAAATAACCTTTAAAAATTTCAGCAAGGATAAATCAGTTTATAACATAAAGCTTTCAGCGATTGATGAAAGCGGAGATATCCGTGCAGACGGCGTAGGTACAAAGTATGTTGATAAGATAAAAGCCGGCGGCACTTATGAGTGGAGCCTGCCTGTCACGGTCGCAAAAACAGCCGTATCGGGCGAGCATAAATTAAGCGTTACCGCAGAGTATGAAGACGAATATTACACCCCCTTTACCACGTCTGATACTATTGCGGTAACGGTTGCCCAGTCCGTTGGATTAGCTTATGACGGTGTAATTCTGCCGCAAAAGGTTACACAGGGCGAAACTGCCAGCATTACGGTCAATTTTATGAATACAGGCAAAAGTGTTGTAAGAAATTGCAGTATAAAATTTGATGTGGAAGGTCTGCAAACGGGCGGCGTGCTCTTTGCGGGGGAGATACCCGCAGGCTCAAATACTGAGGTTTCCGCAAACTTTTCCGTAAGCAAAGATATGCTGGGAGAGGTGTCGGGAACGGCAACAATAAGTTATGAGGATGAACTCGGCGGGCAGTATTCGGAAACGGTAGATCTCTCAACCGTTATAGAGGAACCGCCCGATGAAACAAAAAAAGAAGAAGAGGAAAAAAGCAAGTACCCTCTATGGTGGCTCTTCCTAATAGTCGGTATAGCAGCAGGGGGTGCTGTCGGATTTGCTGTACCTACTGTTCTTCATTCCAGAAAACAGCGGCTCGAGGATGAAAAACGCCTTTAATCAGTGAAATCATAATCATGCTAATAAAGAAAGCCTCAGGTGTAATACCTGCGGCTTTCTTTTTGTTGCAAAAATGCAGTCTTTGTGATAAATTAAATTAATAAATTGCTTTGTGAAATATAATGAAAATATCTTAAATTATTTGAAAGGTCTTAATATAGTGAAAAATGATAAAGAGAATAAAGACGGCAAGAAATATTTTCTTACCTGTGAACGGGATTGGGTCTATTTTACACTGATAACCGTTGCAGGTTTCTGGGGCGCTTATACATATTTGCTCAGGGGAAATGTTTTCTGCAACGCTCAGACCGGCAATGTTGTGCTTATGGGTCTTGCGCTCGGCTCAGGGGAATGGAAAACGGCTCTGTATTATCTTGTGCCTATTTCTGCATATATGCTCGGTGCTTTTGTTTCGGAATTTGCTCCAAATCCTATTAAACATCACTTTTCAGTGCGCTGGGATACAGTGCTGATGTTTATAGAAATGGCGGCGGTGTTCGCTCTCGGCTTTGTGCCCGAATCAGCTCCCGTGCAGATTTCTCAGGTAGTTATAAATTTTGTTGCCTCAATGCAGTACAATACTTTCCGTCAGGCTCAGGGAATCCCTGTTGCAACCACTTTCGCCACAAATCATATACGTCAGATAGGAATAGGCCTTGCAAAGGAGTTTCAGCATAGGCACAGCAAAGATAAATCTCACCGCAAAAAGCTTTTTAAGCATCTGCAAATGCTTTTGTTCTTTTCAATAGGCGCAGTGGTCGGCACGGTGTTCTGCAACCTTATGCTCGGAAAAGCAATATGGCTTACCATGATACCGCTTTGCGTTATTTTCATAACTTTGCTTCACGCCGACCTTACCACAGAAAAGAATATGGTTGAAAAGAAACCCTCCGGGCATTGATGTTAAATGCTGTGTTAAAATTAAATGTTTGAGGTTATGTTATGATAAGAATTTTATTTGTATGCCACGGCAATATCTGCCGTTCGCCGATGGCGGAATTCATTTTTAAAGATATGGTGCAAAAAGCAGGTGTTGCAAACGAGTATTATATTGCGTCCGCCGCAACCAGCGGGGAGGAGATATGGGGCGGTGTCGGCAATCCGGTTTATCCGCCCGCAAAGCGGGAACTTGCCAAGCACGGCATTTCATGCGGCGGAAAGAGGGCTGTGCGTCTTAAAAAAGATGATTATGAAAAATACGATTACATAATCGGTATGGACAGTGAAAATATGCGCAATATGCAGCGCCTTTTCGGCGGGGACAAGCAGGGGAATCTTTTCAAGCTTCTCAGCTTTGCGGGCAGTGAAAAAGATGTTTCAGACCCGTGGTATACGGGCGATTTTTCAAGGGCATACGCCGATATTGAAAAGGGCTGCACAGCGCTCTTTGATAAACTTAAAAATGAGTGAGGAGAACTGAAATGGAATACAAAAGATTTGAAAATACTGTTTTTGCAAGGATAGACAGGGGAGAGGAGATAGTTGAAACTCTCAAAAAGATTTGCGAAAAGGAAAATATTACGCTTGCTCACGTAAGTGCAATAGGCGCAGTTGGTGATTTTACGGTTGGTGTATTCAAAACAGCTCAAAAGCAGTATTTCTCCAACAGCTTCAAAGGTGATTTTGAGATAGTTTCACTCTCGGGGACTGTAACGCAGATGAACGGCGAGCATTACTCTCACCTGCATATGAGTGCGGGCAATGAAAAAGGTGAAGTTTTCGGCGGCCATCTCAACAGAGCTGTTGTAAGCGCAACATGTGAAATGGTTATTGATATTGCTGACGGCTGTGTAAACCGCCGTTTCAGTGATGAAATAGGACTTAATCTTTTCGATTTTAACTGAGCATATAAGCCGATTTAATTAATCTAACAGAATTGTAATTTTGCCGTCATTTATCCGTAACAAAAACGTGTTATATTACCGTTGAAAGGATTTGATAAAATGTCTGTTTTGGGCAATATAATATGGTTCGTTTTCGGCGGCTTTTTCAGCGGCTTGAGCTGGCTTCTGGCTGGATGTCTGTGGTGCATTACAATAATCGGCATACCAATTGGAACACAGTGTTTCAAAATGGCAGGCGTAAGCTTCTTTCCGTTTGGTAAAGAGATTGTTTACGGCGGCGGAGCGGGTTCTGCTATTTTAAATTTTTTCTGGATGATATTTTCGGGCATCCCGCTTGCTCTGGAGCATTTTGTTTGGGGCTTACTGCTTTGCGTTACAATTGTGGGCATACCATTCGGCAAACAGCAGTTTAAACTTGCAAAACTGGCGCTTTGCCCGTTTGGCGCTGAGATAATAACAAAATGATTTAGGCGTATAATAATTAATGTAAGTCTATCTCAGGCAGAAAGGAATACATCATGGTAGAATATAAATATGACACGCAGCTCCTTATTGAGGGGCACGATCTTGATGAGGATGCAATAAACGAATATTTTGAGGAGAATTTCAAGGGCGACTGTCTGCTTGCAGTAGGTGATGAGGATTTAATCAAAATCCATTACCACACGAACGAGCCTTGGAAAGTACTTGAATACTGCGCTTCTCTCGGAGAGATATTTGATATAGTAATTGAAGATATGGACAGACAGGCAAGGGGCCTTAAAGGCTGATTGAAATTTAATAAAAAAATAACCCCGCATACGGTTTTACCGCTTGCGGGGATTTTTATGCATTATTCGATAGGCTTCAGATTTTTAAGGCTTACGTCAAGTACGGGCGCTGAATGTGTAAGAGCGCCGCTTGAAACATAATCTACGCCTATGGCGGCTATTTCCCTGAGCCTCTCCTTTGTTACGTTTCCTGAACATTCGGTTTCAGCTTTATCTCCGATAAGTTCAACGCATTTTTTCATTGTGTCATTATCCATATTGTCAAGCATGATGATATCCGCGCCTGCTTCAAGTGCCTCTTTCACCTGCTCAATGCTTTCCGTTTCTATCTCTATTTTTCTTACAAACGGGGCGTAATCCTTTGCCATTTCAATAGCTTTTTTAACAGAGCCCGCTGCGCCTATGTGGTTGTCTTTAAGAAGAACACCGTCCGAAAGGTTGTAGCGGTGGTTTCTGCCGCCGCCGACCGTTACGGCATATTTTTCAAACGGGCGCATGTTAGGGGTGGTCTTTCTTGTGTCAAGCAGAGTTGTTTTTGTGCCCTCAAGTTCCTTTGCGTATTCATTTGTAACGGTGGCAATTCCGCTCATTCTCTGCAGGTAATTGAGAGCTGTTCTTTCACCTGAAAGGAGAGCCCTGATATCGCCGAAAAGAGTACCTATAAGCTGGCCTTTTTCAACTCTGTCTCCGTCTTTTACATCTGTATCAAAGCGGAAAGTATCGTCAAGCAAAGTAAAAGTTCTCTCAAACACTTCAAGTCCGCAGATGATACCGTCTGCCTTGCAAATAAGCTGTGCTGTACCCTGCTTTTTATCGGGCATAACTGCGTTTGTGGAAACGTCTTCGCTTGTGACATCTTCTTTCAGCGCATGAAGGATGTATTCATCCATATTAATCTTCATCGTTACACCACTTATCATAAAAAGCACGGTCCTTTCTCTTTATTTCATTCATAATTATTTCTTTGAATTCTTTTTCACGCTCTGTTTTTGTTGGCAGTGAATCCCAGTCTGTGTTTGGCTCGTAAATATCTTTTTGGCTTGTGTCAGCCGCTATAATATCGGCGGCGCGTTTTGAAAATACAAGGCTTTCAAGCAGACTGTTGGATGCAAGTCTGTTCTTTCCGTGAACACCGTTGCATGCGGTTTCACCAACTGCAAACAGGTGCTTCATTGAAGTTCTGCCGTTAATGTCGGTTTCTATTCCGCCCATCATGTAGTGCTGGCCGGGAGTTACGGGAACTTTGTCCTTTGTAATGTCATATCCCTCTTCCATGCACGCCTCAAATATGTTCGGAAATCTTTTTTGCGCCTGTTCGCTTGTCATCGTAGGCAGAGTGATGTAAACATGGTCTGTGCCGAATTTATCCATTTCCTTGCAAATAGCTTCGGTAACAACATCTCTCGGCTGAAGTTCATCCGTAAATCTTTCGCCGTTCTCATTGAGAAGAACTGCACCCTCTCCGCGCACGCTCTCACTTATCAGAAAGCGTCTGCCGCTTTTTTTGCTGTAAAGAGTGGTGGGGTGTATCTGTATGTAATTAATGTCTTTAAGCTTGATTGAGTGTTTGAGTGCAAGCGCAAATGAATCTCCCGTGATATGCGGGAAATTTGTGGAGTTCTTAAACAGTCCTCCGATTCCGCCTGTCGCAAGTATAATATCTTTTGCAAGAATAGCCGCGCGCTCGCCGTATGCGTCCTCACACACTATGCCGTAGCAAGTGTTGTCCTTTTCAACAAGATCTATCATTGTTGTCTGAGTAACGAATGTTATGTTTTTGCGATTTTTGGCTATTGACAGCAGAGTAGCAGTTATTTCTTTACCCGTTTCATCCTTGTGGTGCAGAATTCTGTTGCGCCTGTGAGCGCCCTCTCGTGTGTAGTCGTAAGAGCCGTCGCTGTCTGTGTCAAACTGCACCCCGAGATCTATAAGCGTGTTTATTACATCGGGTGATGATTCTATCATTACCTTAACGCTTTCGGGGTTGTTTTCATAGTGGCCTGCTTTCATTGTGTCTTCAAAGTAGCAGTTAAAATCTTCTATGTTTTTTAAAACGCAAACTCCGCCCTGAGCAAGGTAGGAGTCGCATTCTTTAAGATCTTCTTTTGTTATTACAAGAGCCTTTTTGTTTTCGGGCAGGCAAAGCGCGGCAAATAACCCCGCAACGCCGCTTCCGACTATAACAACATCAGTTCTAACAAATTCCCTTTTCATAACCGATTGCCGGCATGCGCCGTATTCTCCCTCTGTTCTTAATAATTTAATATCTACTATATAATTAATTCGGCGCAAAGTCAAGAAAATATCGGCTTAAATTGCTTAAAATTAATACTGGTGCCCGTATATTTTAGTTGAAAGGCAATTCAAATTCTGTTAATATAAAATTAATTTATAATGTGTTGAATTCATTCTTTTTCCGTTGTTTTTGACATAATTTTGACTTTGAATAAACTGAAACTTGAAAAACGGGGTTTATATTATGGGCGTCAATGTTTACGATTTTGATAATACGATATATGACGGCGAAACGCTTGTGGACTTTGTACTGTACTTCGTTCGCAGAGATGTAAAAATATGGAAATATATGCCCAAGCTTGTAGTAATTGCACTGAAGGATATGTTTCATCTTTTTACGGTTGAGGACGCGGTGGAGGCATACGCTTCTTTCCTGGAAGGCTACTATGTTAACGCCGGCGATATTTCGGGCGCCGTGGTTGATTTCTGGAATAAGAATGAAAAAAAGATAAAGCCGTGGTACAGCGAAGTGCGCAAAGACAGCGATATTATCGTATCAGGCACAACGGATTTTATCCTTGATGAGATAATGAAAAGAATGGGCATAAAAAATTATGTCGGCTCAAGCATTGATAAAAAAACGGGAAAATTCGTGCGGCTTTGTTTCCTTGAAAACAAAGTAAAGATATTCAATGAGCTTTATCCCGGCACACATATAGATAATTTCTATACAGACAGCATGAATGATAAAGCTATGATGGATATTGCTGATAATGTGTATCTTGTAAAGAAAAACAAAATCGTTAAAATCAAATAACAATTCAGGGGGAGAACTGATGGGAAAATCTGTTGTAAAAGACTTTCTGAACAGTAAAATCATCAAAAACGATGTAGGCGAGGAAACTTACCTGACCTGGAAAGAGACGCTCTCTTATGCGGTCGGCAGAGGCGCGCAGGGCATGAATACAAGTATGACCTCGTCAAAATACATCAATTTCTTTTTAACCAACGTTCTGTTTAAAAAGCTTGAAAATCCAATGGGAACAGCGTCTCAGATACGCCTTTTCTGCGGTATTTTCGATGCTATCAATGACCCGATAATGGGTGTTATCGTAGATAAAACAAGAACAAAAGACGGTCAGATGCGACCTTACATAAAGTGGGCACCTATTTTTGTATCAATAGTAATGATACTTTTCTTTATAGGTAGCGCAGATGCATCGCCGGTATTCAACATTATTTATACCACTATTCTTTTTATCGGTCTTGACGTTACGTACACCGCTTTTGATATTCCTATGGGCGCTCTTGCGTTTTCAATTACACCCAGCGGAATTGAGAGAACCAAACTCTTCGGCATCAGCTCAATAACACGTTCCGTTCTCGGTGCGCTTCCGCAGGTGTTCGTTGCAGGCGCCGCACTTCTTCCTTATTTCAAGGATCACACACCGCAGGCTTATCTTACATCGGCAATAATCTCCGCTATCGGAATAGTATTTTTAACAAGATTTACATATAAAAATACAAGAGAAAGAGCAGAGCATAAAGAGGATGTTCCTTCAGTAAAGGAATGCCTTATGCTCCTTTTCAAGAACAGACCGCTTCTTATGCTGTTCCTCGGCAACATTTTCTTCGTAATATGCAAGATCGCGGAGCAGGTTTCATTCTATTTCGTTGCAGACCTTATGTTCAACAGAAAATACAATATCTTTATAGATGTTGTTAAATTCCCTGGATTTCTCATCGCGGGTCTTATCGTACCGAAAATCGTTGAAACTCTCGGCAAGAAGTCAGACAGCAAAAAGTTTTATCAGGCTTGCTGTGTAGTTGCAATTATTCTTCATGCACTTTTCGCAATCACCTGTTATAACGGTCTTATGAATAAAGCCGCAGGCGAGAGCGTTGGCATCTTTACAGGTATACTTATCGTTCTTTTCACAGGTTTAACTTCTATTCCGCTTGAGTTTAAAAACCTTATTCAGAAAGAAATGGAAGCTGAAACGGTTGACTACATTGAGTGGAAAACGGGCACACGTGTTGAGGGTATCATGCTTTCAATCATGAGCTTCACAGGAAAGATTGAAAACACATTTTCATCTTCAATCGGACTTGCTGTTCTTGGTTTTACGGGATATATTCAGCACACAGAGGGCTCTCTCGTTCAGAATACTCAGACAAACTGGGCGCTGTTCCTTCTCACCACGCTCGTTCCCGCAATCGGCTACCTGCTTATGCTTGTCCCCATGCATTTCTATAACATCACCGGCGACGGCCACAGACAGATGATGAAAGAGATCATGGAAAGAAGAGAAGCACGTAAAGCAGAAAAACAGGCTAAAGCAGAAAAGCAGGCTGTAAACGAGTAATTCGCCAAATAATATGAAAAAGGCTCCTTATTTAGGAGCCTTTTATTTTGCGGGTCTTGCCAGCACAGGCTGATAACGGTATAATTATATTCGGTGATGATATGAAAATAACATTTATTGCTGATACGCATTATTATTCTAAAACACTCGGCACAAGCGGAAAAGCATATGAACTGCGTTCCGGTTCTGATCAGAAGTGCCTTGCCGAAACTGCGGAAATAATAGACGCAGCTTTTGAAAAAATAGCCGCAAGTGATACCGATGCGGTGTTCATTCTGGGAGATGTCAGCAATGACGGCGAGAGGGTATCACACATTGAGTTCCGGGAAAAGCTGTATGAACTTAAAAAGAAGAAACCCGTCTATCTTATTACTGCCACTCATGACTGGTGCTGTGATGAAAATCCGCGCCGATTTGAAGGGGATAAGACTTTCCACGATGTGCCTGTTATGAAAAGCAGCGAACTGCCGGAATTTTATAAAGATTTCGGCCCCGAGCAGGCGGCGGACAGCTTTATTACTGATATAGGCACTATATGTTATACGATTAATCTTTCAGATAAAGTGCGTGTTCTTTGCCTTAATGATGACAAGAACGAAAATGATCATGCAGGATTTACTCCTGAATGCAGAAAATGGATAGTAAAGCAGCTTGAAAATGCAAAACGTGACGGCGCTCTTATGATAGGTATAGAACACCATCTGCTTGTTCCTCACATATCACCGCTCATAACAGGCGGTTCAACCTGTGTTGAAAACAGGGAAGAGGTAGCGTCATTTTTTGCCGATAACGGTCTTAGATATATGTTCGTAGGCCACAGCCACATTCAAAATACAGATTATTTCAGAAGTGCTTCGGGCAACAAGATAACGGAAGTTAATGTCGGTTCTTTATGCGGTTATCCAGCTCCTATAGTTAACGTTACCGTGAATGATGATAATACACTCAGTTATGAGGTAGAGCATCTTGAAAAATTTACACTTAACGGAAGAGAAACAGATGCGCAGTTATTCCTTGCAAAGCACGCCTGTGATCTGATTTTCAATCTCACAAAATGCCGTGAAAAGCAGGATTTTATAGAACGTGCCGATGCTCTTAATCTGAACGGAGAAGAACTTGGAAAATACTGGTTTATGATTAAGCCTTTTGTGCGTAAAATTGATACCGCTCTTGTGTGGGATGTCTATAAATTGCTGCGCTCGCTCGGGCTTACAAAAGGTGTTTCAAAGGCTGATGCCATGAAGTTCAGATATAAACCGCTCAGAGAAATGATTGGTGAGATATGGTTATCTGTTCTTGACGGAACAGTTAATCCTCACCCGAGAGACAGCGCTTATTACCGTGTAGTCATGTGCGCGTTAAGCGCTCCTTCCCGTATTGCGAAAAACAATACAGATTTAAGAAAATTTACTTTGGCGGCAGATAATATTTTAACCGGCGGAGAAATAAATAATCAGAAAGCCCGTATTTAAAATTAAAAGGCAGGTGTTTAACCTGCCTTTTAATTTTTATTTGATTATTTTTAAATCAGCGCAAAAAATAATATAAAAGTTATGATTAAAAAGCAGGGCGCATTCAGCGCCCTGCAGTTAGTCTTTATCGATTTTTATTGTTGTCGGCTTCGTTTTGTTCTTCGCTGTCAGAATTTTCTTCAGGTGCTTCCTTTTTAGGATTTATTTTGCAGACAATTGCTGTCTGAACCTGATGGTTTTTGACTTTGAGAACTTTTATTGAAAGACCGTCAGTTTCAACCTCAAACGGATCGCATCCGTCATCCGGTATTGAGCCTATTGCTTCAAAAACTATGCCGCTGAATGTGTCACATTCCTCAGTTTTAAGTGATATATCAAGTGCTTCTTCAATATCGTCAACCGCTGGATTGCCTGTGATTTTCCATGTTTTTGAATCAAGGCTTTCTATGGATTCGATAGGTCTCGGTTCATTGCTGTCATCGTAATCGAAATCGCCGACAAGCTGTTCAACAAGATCGTTTATTGTAATAATACCTGTTGTGCCGCCGTATTCATCAAGAACTATGGCAAAAGAATTTTTGCTTTTTTTCATGTTTTGGAAAAGCACATCAAGTTTTACACTTTCGGGCACGAAATAAGCGGGATGAACCGCTTTTTTCATAACGGTTTCTCTGTCTTTTGTGCCAAGTCTGAAATAATCTTTTGCATTTAGTATGCCCACAACGTTATCAACGGTTTCGTTGCACACGGGGTATATCTTGTGCCTGCTTCCGTGAATGGTCTTATCCCATTCCTCCGGGCTTTCCTCAAGCCACAGCAGTGAAACTTCCGTTCTGTGAACTGCTACTTCGCCGGCTGTAAGATCGTCAAATTCAAAAACATTTTGAATGAATTCTTTTTCGGTGCGGTCTATCGTGCCGTTTTCACTGCCCACGTCAACCATCATGCGTATGTCTTCTTCACTAACTTCTTCGTCATTCGCATTCGGGTCTATCTTAAACAGCCTTAAAACAACGTTTGTAGATGCGGTAAGCAGCCAAACAATTGGTTTGAATATTTTTGATATGGCATAGATGAGACCTGATACACCAAGAGCGTAAGACTCCGGATTTCTCATTGCAATACGCTTCGGCACAAGTTCGCCGAAAACGATGTTGAGAAATGAGATAATAAGTGTTATCAGAAATACAACGATGCTGTTGAGTATATTTTCGGGAATACCAATACCCGTTTTTAAAACAGCCTCCACAATTACATCTGAGAAGCTTTCCGCAGCAGATGCGGCTCCCAGAAATCCTGCAAGTGTTATGGCAATTTGAATGGTTGCCAGGAATCTTGAGGGCTGGCTTGTAAGCTTAACAAGCCTTTTTGCTTTCTTGTTTCCTTCCTTTGCCATTTTTGCCATTTTGTTGTCGTTCATGCTGACTATTGCTATTTCCGCAGCGGCAAAAACGGCATTGAGCGCGATTAAAACTACCTGCAGTAATAGCAGAGGCCATATAGAGTCGTCCAAAATTAATCCTCCGTAAAAAATAAATATTTACAACCATAATACAATATGCAAAATGATTTGTCAATATTTATATAAAAATACGGGCCTTGAGCAATAATATTCAGCGAGTTACTTCAAATAATATTTTTGCGGAAAAGGGTTTTAAAAAGCAAATTTTTAATGTTCGTCAAAAACACTAAAAAATTTGTAATATTTTTGTAATTAATGGAGAAAAGGGCAAAAATAAAAATTTTTTTAAAATAATTCTAACACCGCATATAGGCTAAAATTAGGCATAATCACCATATATGTTGTTGTTTTTTTAGCAAATTTATATATTACAAAAGTGTATCGAATTATTAAAAGGTCTTTATTTTTATAAATCAGTCTGTTATAATATGCAAGGTTAATAAAAAACCGTATGATTCAGTTTAAAATCGCTTTGATATATATTCTACACGGCAAACTGATTGCCGTTCCGGCTTAAAGAGGGAAAAGATTTGGAAAATTTCGTAATTAAGGGCGGCAAGGAGCTCTTTGGGGAAGTTAATATCAGCGGCGCAAAAAATGCCGCGGTGGCAATTATTCCCGCCGCCTTGCTTGCAGATGATAAAGTTAAGATAGAAAATATTCCCAACATTTCAGATGTTTCGTTAATTATAGAAATACTTAATCAAATGGGAGCACGCATAAAGCTGCTTTCCAGGGATTCTATAGAGATTGATACCCGCACTGTAAAGTGCCAGAGCGTGCCTTATGAGTTTTCGTCAAGATTTAGGGCAAGTTATTATCTTATCGGCGCAATGCTTGGCAGATTCAGAAAGGCAGAGGTAGCTCTTCCCGGCGGCTGTGATTTCGGCGACAGACCTATAGACCAGCATATCAAAGGCTTTGAAATGCTCGGAGCCGATGTAAATATCGTAAACGGAATGGTGTGTGCGGAGGCTGAAAAGCTTGTGGGCACAAGCATTTATATGGACGTAGTTTCAGTAGGTGCCACCATCAATGTTATGCTTGCCGCTGTTCTTGCAAGAGGACTTACCGTTATCGAAAACGCGGCTAAAGAGCCTCATATAGTTGATCTTGCAAACTTCCTCAACTCAATGGGTGCGGATGTGCGCGGAGCGGGTACTGACGTTATAAAGATCCGCGGCGTTGAAAAAATGCACGGCTGCACATATTCTATTATTCCGGATCAGATAGAGGCAGGCACATATATGGTTGCCGCTGCCGCATGCGGCGGAGATGTGCTTATTAAAAATGTTATCCCCAAGCATCTTGAATCTATCAGCGCAAAGCTTGAAGAAGCGGGTGCAGAGATAATAGAGTATGATGATGCTGTTCGTGTAACACGCTTCAAACCTCTTACAAGGTGCAATGTTAAAACAATGCCTCACCCGGGTTTCCCAACTGATATGCAGCCGCAGATGGCAGTTTTGCTCTCTGTTTCAAAAGGAACGTCAATCCTTTCAGAATCAGTTTGGGATAATCGTTTCCAGTATGTCGGTCAGCTCCTCAGAATGGGCGCCAATATACAGGTGGACGGCAAAATCGCAGTGATAGAGGGTGTAGACCATCTTACAGGTGTAAAGGTAAAAGCCACTGATTTGCGCGCCGGAGCCGCAATGGTAATTGCAGGTCTTATCGCACAGGGCGAAACGGTGGTTGAAAAGATCCAGTATGTGGACAGAGGCTATGAAAATATAGTTGAAAAGCTTACCAAACTCGGTGCCGATATAAAGAGAGTTCGCGAGGATGTGGGCAGCAGCGTGGCGCATGCCGGTTAATACAATAGTAAAATGCGGGGGCGATTTTTCGCCCCTTTTTAAATACTTGTTTTTAAAAATATAGATTTTCAGGAAGAACGGTTATATGGCAAAGGTATGTCAGCTGTTTTCGGGCAGCAGCGGAAATTCAATATACATAGGCGGCAGAAACGGCGGTATTCTGGTTGATATAGGAGTATCCGCAAAAAGGTGTGCTGCGGCGCTCAGAAGCATCGGAGTGGACCCCGATGGTATCAAAGCAGTGCTTGTAACGCATGAGCACTCAGATCATGTTGCCGGAGTGCGTGTTTTTGCTTCACGTCATAAAGTTCCGGTTTTTGCAACACCTGCAACGCTTGAAGAACTGAGATTTAGCGGAATAGCAAATAATACAGTAAATTCTTATGAGATAAATTCGGTGCTTGATCTGGGAGATATGTATGTTTCAGCGTTTCATAATTCACATGACGCTGTTGACTGCGTAGGTTACAGGGTAGAACTTTCGGACGGGAGAACGGTTTCTGTTTGCACCGATACAGGTTATGTTACCGATGACGCAAAAAAGGCGGTTTCAGGTTCAGATCTTGTTTTTCTTGAATCAAACCACGAAATTTCAATGCTTCAGAACGGAGCTTACCCTTATCCGCTCAAACAGCGTATACTTTCAGACAAAGGTCATTTATCAAATGCAGCGGCGGATATGTTTGCCAAAGATCTCATAGAAAGCGGCACAACGCGTCTGGTTCTTGCTCATCTCAGCCGTGAAAATAATGTACCTGAAATAGCGCGACTTTCCGCAGTGTCAGCACTTGGCGAGATAGGCGCAAAAGAGGGCGAGGATTACCGCCTTTATGTTTCAAAGCCGGAAAATGACGGAGGACTGATCGTTCTGTGATAAATATAAATATTATATGTGTCGGAAAACTGAAAGAGCAGTTTCTCAGAGACGGCTGTGCCGAATATTTGAAGAGGCTTTCACCATACGCAAAAATTCAGATAACAGAAGTTGCGGAGGAGAGAGCTTCGGAAAATCCTTCAGCTGCCGAAATAAAAAATATTCTTGAAAAGGAAGGCGCAAGAATAGAGGAAAAAATACCAAAAGGCGCTGCCGTTATACCTTTGTGTATAGAGGGCAAAGAATTTTCCTCACCTGAATTTGCAGCTGAAATAGAAAAGATAAGCCTTGTCAGCTCTAAAATAGTTTTCGTTATAGGCGGCTCTTTCGGCCTTTCAGACAAAGTTAAGGCACTCGGTAAAATAAAACTGTCTTTCGGCAAAATAACTCTGCCTCATCAGCTTGCGCGGCTCGTTCTTACAGAGCAGATATACCGTGCTTTTTCAATAATCAACAACTCAAGGTATCATAAATAAGCAGGTGAATATAATGGATGAAATATCCGCTAAAGAAAATATAAAGGCGTATTACAGCGCTTACGACGAAGAAAGCAGATTTTCACGCAGATTCAATGCTGTTGAGTATATCACAACAATGAAATATATAAAAAAATATCTTAAACCGGGTATGCGGATAGCCGAAATCGGTGCGGGTACAGGAAGATACTCACTTGCGCTTGCCGATATGGGATATGAGGTTGATGCTGTTGAACTGGTACAGCATAATATAGATGTGTTCAGAAGCAAAATGAAACCACAGCAGAAAGTCAGCATAGTTCAGGGTGATGCAGTTGATCTGAAATTCAGCGATGAAACATATGATATCACACTGCTGCTGGGGCCTATGTATCACCTTTTTTCAAAAGAAGATCAAATAAAAGCTATAAGCGAGGCTTTAAGAATCACAAAGACCGGCGGAATGGTTTTTGCGGCATATGTGATGAATGACCTTACGGTTTATGATTATCTGTTTCTCAGAGGGAATATGAAAAAATATAAGGAAAATAAATATATAGATTCTGATTTTCATGCCAATCCTGTACCGGAATTGATTTTCCAGCTTTATCGTAAGGAGGACATAGATTCTATTATGCAGGGTTTTAAAACTCAGCGTATGCATTTTGTTGGAACCGATATGATTTCCTGCCTTCTCAGAGATAGTATTACTAATATGGATGATGAAGATTTCGCTGATTATTTGGATTTCCATTTCAAAATCTGCGAGAGAGAGGATACAGTAGGTTTGTCAAGCCACTCTCTTGATGTTTTCAGAAAGTTATAATATGTAAAAAATTAAAAGGAACGGCGTCTGCCGTTCCTTTTTTTTAAAAACAGTATAGATTTTTGTATCCTTTTATAATTATCACGAACCGCCTATATATCCCTGTTTATCAGGCTTCGCATTTCCCTGCTGGCTTCTGCTTCTTTTCAGTGCTCTTTGAAAAGCTTTCTCCGTTCCTTCGCTCAATGCGACTTACGGCTTGCTGTCGTTCTCTATTACCTCGCTTAGCTGGAAATTAAACGGGTTTTACCATATAATTGTTCGCGACATACTTCCTTTAGTAATGCTGTAAAAACCTTTAAAAAATTATTGATGTTAAAAGTACGCCATCTTTTGCGTATACATAAAGCAAATAATCGAAAGCATTACAAGCGCTATTTAACAATTCATCAAACATATTTTTATTTACCAACGCTTCATATTCTTTTCAAACTTACTAACATATGCAGATTTTAATTCTTCGGATGAAATATCGTAACATAATAAAACATCATTGTAATACATCAGTACATCTGCTAATTCTTCAATCAAATCCTTTCTCAAATTCTCATCCTGACTGGCTTTTAATCCGCTATTCTTTTTTACAATATCAATTACTTCGCCGATTTCTCCAACCATCCATAGCAATTTGTTTTGCCCTACTTCAGCAGAAATACCTTCCCATTTGTCTTTGTATTTTTCTTGTAGCATTTTTTGCATTTCTTTCATTTCATTGATTGTAAATTCACTCATATAAATATCCCCTGCAAATTTCAATTTGTCTTTACCTGAATTATATCGTGGTGTTATAAGCGTTGTCATTTCATTTCTGCTGTTGAATAGCTGCTTATTAGCCTATACTTTACAAAGGGTGCTATTCAGAAAAATCCTTGAAAAACCATAGGCTAATAAGTTTTAAGGTAATCAAGCAGAAATGAAATGTCTTCTGTTTCACGTAATGGAAAAAGACCCTATAAACGGCTTTCTTCCAAAACTCTGTATTTCTTTGTATAAGTAGTTATATCAGGCTCTTTCATTCGTTGTAGTTTTTCCTATTTTTCTTTCGCTGTTTTTCTGATAGATGCTGTATTTGTGCGGATTTTCTCAATTTAGTATCTGTTTTTATAAGAAAAGAATATTATTACAAATGTTCAGTCAATTTTGATTTTGAAACAAATGGGTTTATCACTTTTGAAACTTTCGGTCGCTTTTATTATAAGAGCTTTTTTATTTCGCTCATATTCAAGCTTTTCGCCGGTTGAAAGAAGTGTAATATCATTTATAAGAAAGTTGTGATCAGGGCACCTTTTAAACGATTTTATAACTGCGTCTTTTCCGTTTGGACGCATCTGAAAAGCGTATATATATCCGTTTTTGTAAGTGAACCTGAAATCTTTGGGCGTGAATTTCTTTTCTTTATTGTCTTTAAAGAAGCCGCCTTCGTTGTTTACACGTCCTTCGCCGAATGTTTTCCAGAAAGTAGTTGCATATATACCATCGCCGTTAAGTTTCATCCATTCGCCGATTTCTTTTAAAACTGCTGTTTCCTCATCTGTAAAGGTGCCGTCAGATCTTGGCCCTACGTTGAGAAGCAGCATGCCGTTTTTGCTTACGATATCAATAAGGTCGCATATAATCTTTCTCGAGCTTTTGTATTCATTGTCTTTTCTGTATCCCCACGAATATTTGCCTATAGCGGTGTCCGTTTGCCACGGGATAGGTGAAATGTCTGTAAGCGCGCCTCGCTCAACATCAAAAGTAGCAACCGTTGGCGGAAAAGCCTCGTGCTTGTAGTTTATGGTAACTTCCTCACCCCATTCGTCAGCACGGTTGTAGTAGTATGCCGCAAGCTTTTTAAGATAAGGCTTAAAAGCGTGATTGTGTATCCACCAGTCAAAATAAAGTATTTTAGGGCGGTAGTTATCTATAAGTTCACAAGTCCTTACAAGCCAGTCATCAAGCCATTCTTTGTCAGGCCCCGTTGAATATGTATCGGCAGTAGTTTTGCTCATCTGTTCTCCGTCAAATTCGCGGGTGTATACAGCAGGGCCGTAGAAATCAGCGTATCTTTCATCGTTTACGTCGCTGTCAAAAGTTCTGCCCATGTTCATAAAGAAATAATGTTCTGCTCTGTGAGAAGAAGCGCAGAATGTCATGCCCTGCTTTTCACAGGCGGCTTTAATTTCTCCCGCAACGTCTCTGCATGGCCCCATTTCGGTACTGTTCCATCGGTTGAACTGTGTTTTGTACATTGCAAAGCCGTCGTGATGTTCGCAAACGGGCATAACAAATCTTGCTCCGCTGTCTTTGAAAATGGATACCCATTTATCAGCGTCAAAGTTTTCTCCTCGGAACATTTTTATAAAATCTTTATACCCGAATTCTTTTTGGTTTCCGTATGTTTTTACGTGATGATAAAAATCACGGTTTTTTTTATTATACATATTGCGGGAATACCATTCGTTGCTGTATGCAGGCACACTGTATATACCCCAGTGTATAAAAATTCCGAATTTATCTCTATAATACCATTTCGGAACGCTGTGCCCGGAAAGCGATTCCCAGTTGTCTTTGTATTTGCCGTTGCTTATTACTTCATCAATTTTCTGAAGATATTCTTTTGAAGTCATATATATCACCCGTCTTTATTATCTTATTACACGCGGGTGATTTCAAGAGCTTTTTTTGATTTAAATAAAAAAAGACGGTGCACTGCACCGTCTTTTATATTTTAAGCAGATTTTATTCTTTGCCGTCCCAGCAGTAAGTACAAAGCTTGTCTTCGCCTATACCTACAGATTCGATAAGGTCATCAAGTCTGTTATATCTGAGTGAAGTGAAATGCAGTTCTTTGCCTATCTCATCCACCATTTTCTGATATTTTTCGCTGTCAGGGTCAGCATACTCTCTCAGGGTTGCGTCATCAGGATCCTTGCCCTCAAGCTTCTTGATAACACGCCTTGTAATAAGTTCCATTTCAGATGAACTGCGTGAGAAATTGAGGTATTTGCATCCAAAAAGCAGCGGCGGGCAGGCAGGGCGGATGTGTACTTCTTTTGCTCCGCTTGAATACAAAAATTCAGTAGTTTCTCTCAGCTGAGTGCCGCGTACTATGGAATCGTCTATCAGAAGCAGGCTCTTGCCTTCAATGAGATCGTGTATCGGGATAAGTTTCATTTTCGCAATCAGATTGCGTTTGCTCTGATGAGTGGGCATGAACGAACGGGGCCATGTAGGAGTATACTTTACAAACGGCCTTGAAAACGGAAAACCTGATTCGTTGGCATAGCCGATAGCGTGCGCGATACCCGAATCGGGAACACCGGCAACAATGTCAGGTTTAACATTATCACGTCTTGCAAGCAGTTTTCCGCAGTTGTATCTCATTTTTTCAACGCTTATTCCCTCGTAGGATGAAGATGGGTAGCCGTAATATACCCAAAGGAAAGTGCATATCTTCATATTCTTTCCGGGCGCAACAAGCGTTTTTGCTCCGTCAGCTGTCATAATAACTATTTCACCGGGGCCGAGCTCCTTGTAATCGGTGTATCCGAGGTTAAGGTAGGCAAAGCTCTCGAAGCTTGCGCAGTAACCGTCTTCTTTTTTACCGAGCACTATAGGCGTTCTGCCCATTTTGTCACGCGCGCAGTATATTCCTTTCGGGGTAAGTATCAGCATGCTCAGTGAGCCGTCTATGATTTCCTGAGCGTATCTGATTCCTTCAATGAAATTCTCTTTCTGATTAATTATTGATGCTACAAGCTCCGTTGGGTTGATGTCGCCGTTTTGCATCTCAAAAAAGTGAACATTTGATTTTATTATGTTTTTTACAATATCATCCGTATTGTTTATTTTTCCAACTGTTGTTATTGCAAAAGTTCCGTGGTGTGAACGCACAAGAATGGGCTGAGCTTCAAAATCGGAAATACAGCCTATTCCGAGTGTGCCGTGCATATCGTTTGATTCTTTGGTGAATTTTGTTCTGAAAGGCGCGTTCTCAATATTGTGAATTGCCTTGTCAAAACCGTTCTTTTCATCATAGACCGCAAGTCCCGCACGCCTTGTTCCAAGGTGAGAATGATAATCTACACCGAAAAACAGGTCAAACACGCAATCCTCTTTTGACGCGGTTGCAAAAAATCCGCCCATAAAAATCCTCCCTTTGTGTTTCAGTTTTAATTCTTTTACTGCAGTTCCTAATTTCGTACGGCAATATTATAGCAGAAATGCGCATAAACATAAATAAAAAATTTAAAAATATTTCAATTTCTGTCCTTAGGGTCAATATACACAAATAACTTAGCCTTTTCTTGTGCCTTTTACATATATTTTTTAGTTTTTCTTTATGCTACAATAAAATCAGTGTGAGGGGAGGGTGCAGAATGAAATATATACCCAAAAAAGAAAAAATAAGTTACTATGCCGGACTTAGCGGTCAGAATATGGTCTATGCGCTGATAGGCGGTTCGTTTTTCAATTACTTTCTTACCGATATTGCGCTGTTTCCCGCAATAGTTGTTTCTGTCCTGCTCATTGTTATGAAGGTGTGGGATGGTATTAACGATCCTATTGTAGGCTCATTTATTGACAAGCATACGTTTAAAAACGGAGAAAAACTGCGCCCGTTTTTAAAATATACTCCTCTGCCCGTGGGAATTTTCACGGTTCTGATGTTTGTGGTGTTCTCTACTGATGAAAATCTCCTGTGGCTGCGTGTATCTTATTTCATAATAATGTATATATGCTGGGATCTCTGCTACACGCTTCAGGATGTTGCAATTTGGGGTATAACCTCAAGCGTTTCTCCCGATTCTCAGGAAAGGGATACCTTTGTTCAGTGGGCACGTACCATTGGCTCATGCTTTTACGGAGCGCTCAGCGTCGGTATACCTATGGTGCTTGAGATGATTGCTAACGCCACAGGCGGCAGTATGGCTTTGCTCACTCTCGTGTTTGCCGTAATTTTCGGCCTCGGCGGCGCGATGCTCAGTTACAGGTGCAGCGCGGCTCAGGAAAGAGTTAAGGTAGCGAAAGCGCATCAGCAGGAAACTTTAAGGGAAAGCTTTTCTCTGCTGTTTAAAAATAAAATGCTTATGCTCGTAACGGCAGCAAATCTTCTGGGCTCGCTCGGTTTCGGTGCAAATCTTGTTACATATTTTTTCAAATACGAGATACCTGCCGACTTTTTGGGGCAGAACAGTCTTATCGGAGCGCTCGGCCTTACAACAATTTATTCTGCTATTACCGGGCTTCCCGGATTTATCGGTATGGTATTTGCCGATAAGCTCAAAAAGTGGTGCCGCGGTTACGTAAACGCCCTTATAATGATGCAGGCGGCAAATGTTGTTGTGCGCATCATAGCTTATTTCATAGGTTTTGAGGGCAATAATCTTTGGTTTGCGCTGGCTCTTATCGGCCTCGGATGTATTCCTCTCGGCGCAAGTTCAATTGCACAGACTTCAGTTTTCTGTGACAGTATTGATTATATGGAATGGAAAACGGGCAAGCGCACTGAAGGCATAACTTTCTCAATGCAGACAATGTTCACAAAAATTTCCAGCGGCATAACGGCCGGCCTTGCCGCTTTGGCTCTTCATCTTCTTGATTATAAAGCAATTGACGGCGCTTCAGTTTACGTGGGCACACAGTCAGCGGCATTCGATAAATGGATATGGCCCCTCGTTATTCTCACGCCTGCCATTGCAAGCCTGCTTTATATAATTCCGCTTCTGTTTATAAGATATACACCTGCTCAGCGTGCTAAGGTTGAGGGTGAACTTGCCGCCCGCCGCGCAGCTCAGGAAAATGAGAGCGAATGATATACACAGGCGCTTAATTTGAAAAGATAAATAAGTATAAGAAAATTTTATAGCGATAAAAAACGCCGGGGCTATGTGCCTCGGCGTAAATTTATTGCTGTTTTCAGTCGCCCTGATATGTAGGGGCGTTTTTGGGGGATCTTCCTTTGATAACATTGTGGTAATAAGCGTAAGTCATAGGTGTGTCATCATTAAGAATATCAGCGTCAGTAACTTCTCCCAGAAAAACGGTGTGGGTGGAAGTTTCCATTTTATCAATGACCTTGCATGTGATATAGCCGCTTGCCTTAGGAACTATCGGCATCATGCTTTTTATCAGCGGATCATAGTCTGCAAATTTATTGCTGTCGCGTCCGCTTTTAAAACCAAAGTTTCCTATAACAAGCGGATCGCAGTGTTCGCCTAAAATATTTACGGCAAAAAAGCCGGTTTTGTTTATACATTCATTTGTAAAATTATCGTGATTTATGGAAACGGCAACAGTTGCCGGTGAAGAGGTTATCTGCACTGCTGAATTTGCCGTGCATCCTGTCGGCTTTCCGTCTGCCCATGTTGTTATAACATAAACACCGTAAGATAAATTGTAAAGTGCGGATTTGTTCATAATAGCTCCTCCGTTTAAACTAACATATCAAATGGCAAAAGGCGGCAGAAATTTCCGCCGCCTTTTATATTAAGTATGTTTGAAAGATTTATAATTACTCGCCGAAATATCTCTTAAGAAGACCTGCGAATGCTTTGCCGTGACGAGCTTCATCTCTTGCCATCTCGTGAACTGTGTCATGGATAGCGTCAAGGCCCTGCTCCTTAGCAAGCTTTGCAAGATCGGTTTTGCCCTGTGTTGCACCGTTTTCAGCAGCTACACGCATTTCAAGGTTCTTCTTTGTGGAATCTGTTACAACTTCGCCAAGAAGCTCTGCGAACTTAGCGGCATGCTCAGCCTCTTCGTAAGCTGCCTTTTCCCAGTAAAGGCCGATTTCGGGATAACCCTCTCTGTGTGCAACTCTTGCCATAGCAAGGTACATACCTACTTCACTGCATTCGCCGTTGAAGTTCTCACGAAGACCCTGAAGGATTTCTTCGCTTACGCCCTGAGCAACGCCAACAATGTGCTCAGCAGCCCATGCCATTTCTCCGCCTTCTTCGCGAACTTTCATTGCTGCGCCGCAGATGGGGCACTTCTCGATGGGTTCATCACTTTCGTATCCGCAAACGGGACAATAATATTTCTTTGCCATAATAAATACTCCTTTAAAATTAATTCTTATTTTTATTTTTACAGTCAGGGCATAAGCCGCTGTAATAAACATCTTTTCTTGTAACGGAAAAACCGTTCAGCCCTTCGCACTCATCAGGCTCGGGCACATCAAAGTCATAAATTCCGCCGCACTCAATGCAAATAAAGTGACCGTGAAAATTCACGTTTGCGTCATAATGAATTTTTTCGCCGTCTATTGTAACGGGCATTAGAAATCCATTTTCACACAAAGATTTCAAAGCGTTATAAACGGTGGTTTTAGAAAAGCTGGGGTTGCTTTTCAAAACGTTTTCATAGATCCTTGCCGCATCCGGGTGGGTTCTGTGACCGTAAACATATTTGAAAACTGCTATTCTTTGCGGCGTTGCGCGGAAATTCTTTTCTTTAAATAAAGAAATTATCTGTTCTTCCTGCATCAGCACCACCTTGTATTGATTATTAGATTGTATCGAGTACAATCTAAGTATACCACATAAATCGAATTTGTCAACACTTTTTTTATAAAAAGTTTGACTAAATTATACAGATTTGGTATCTTATTCTATTGAAAGGGAGAATTGTGTTTTGATTAATGTAGATTGGAAAAAAATAAAGCCTTATGAAAAAGCGTCTTTTGCAATTCCCGTAATGGTTGTTCTTCTTGTTATACTGCTTGCAACGGTCATTGTGGCATTTGTAAATCCGCTTTTGTATATGCCTCTGAAAGTTTTAACTGCGGTGTTTGTGTTTATAGCCGTGGCATTCGGTGTTCATATCGAATCGCGCATGCTTCAGATATATATGCTGCTCGGCGTGCTCGATGTTTCAATGCTTGCCGCCGTGCTTATGCCGCTGCCAACCGGGCTTACGGTATTCTTTTTCTGTGCTTCGCTTTTGGCGGCGCTCGTTTCGGCAGGCGTAGCCGTTTTCGGCAGTGTGTTTTTTGTAAAGGATACGCTTTATGATTATCCCGAACCTGATAGAAAAAATATTTTTGGCTCAAAGAATGTGATGTTTTTTGCCCCTCATGAGGATGATGAGATTAATATTTACGGCGGCATTATTGAGCAGTATGTAAAAAACGGATCTCAGGTAAGAATAGTCTTTTCAACCAACGGCGATTTTTACCGCCTCGGCAAACTCAGAATAAGGGAAGCGCTGGCAGTAGCAAAATCATACGGCATTGATGAAAAAGATGTTATATTTTTAGGTTTCAGTGACAGTATTACGGATAAAAGCGGCAGGCATATATATAATGCTTCTGATGATGAGGTGCTCAGGTCTGCTGCGGGTTATACGAATACTTACGGCACAAACCGCAAACAGCCGTTTGCCCAGTGTACTTTCACAAGGCGCAATTATCTCAACTCTTTTATAGATGTAATAGAAAAATACAACCCGGATACAATTTTCTGCTGTGATTATGACGGCCACGCAGACCACCGCGCAATCAGCCTTTTCTTTGAGGAGGCGCTTGGCGAAATAATGAAGCGCAAGCCGTTTTATTCTCCGCTTGTATTCAAGGGCTTTGCATATTCAACAGCGTGGGACGGCGCTCACGATTATTACAGCCTTAACGCTCTTTCAACTCGTCTTAAAGAGCCAAGACCCTATATGCGTGAAACAAATACATATTTGTGGGATAAAAGAGTGCGTTTCCCCGTTGCAAAGGAAAGTTTGTCTCGTGTTATGCAGAATTCTTCAGGCTACCGCGCAATGCAGGAGTATTCAAGCCAGACGGCAACAGACCATGCAAACGGCATCATGAATTCAGATAAAGTTTTTTGGCTCAGAAGAACGGACAGCGTTCTTTATAATGCAGAGATAACAGCTACAAGCGGAGATGCTTCTCATCTTGCGGATTTCAAACTTGTTGACAGCGAGGATATAAAAAATAATCCGGGACTGCCTCTTGCAGGTGTATGGCGTGCTGATGCGGATGATGACAAACGTATAGCTGCGTTCAGACTGCCCGCAAAGCAGAAAATATGCAGCGTTGTTATCTATGAAAGTCCCTCTCAGAACAGCCATATCGTGAATGCTCAGCTCATGCTCGGCTCAGTTTCTTACAATACCGGCGAACTGAATACAGGCGGCCCTACGGTGTTTGAATTTCCGCCTGTTAATACAGATGTTATAGGTATAAGAATAAAGAGCTGTACTGGCGACTGTGAGCTTCTAAAGGTTGAGGCGTTCACTCAGCCTGAAAGTTCGGCGGCGGAATTTATTAAGGTTCAGAACTCAAACGGAGATTTTTGCTATGATTATGTAATGAATAAATCAGGCAAGGAAGAATTTACGGTTTACACATTTCCTAATCAGATCGATTTTGAATTTACTGCCGAAAGCAGTGATGAGGGAGTAGTGTGCTCCGCTCAGAACGGCGTTCTCAGCGTTTACTGCCCTGAGGGAGAAAAGGCGGTAATAACAGTTAAAGCAAAAGATAATCCGCATATTTACGATTGCTTTACCGTCAGAAATCCCGATGAGCGCGAAAGGTATATTATTTCATTTAAGCAAAACAGCGAACAGAAAATGTGGTCTTTTTCCATGCAGTGGGATTATTACCGCGGCCTTGTCCGCCGTCTCGGTGTTTACAAACACATGAATAATAAAAAGTAAAATAATAAAAATACCCGGCAGATTATTACTCTGCCGGGTGTTTTTTATATTATTTTTTGAGAGCTTTTATTATTGAACTGATTTTAGGAGTAGTGCCGTAAAGAAGTACGCCAACTCTGTATATTTTAGCACTCAGTATGCCCGTACCCACAACGCTTGCGGCAAGAATAGCAACAGAAATTATAATTTCATAAGCAGGCACTGTGCTCATTGCTATCCTTGTAAACATTGCCATCGGTGAAGTGAGCGGAATGAATGAGCATACTTTAAGAAGAATGTTATCAACATTGCCGCTGCTCATTGAGAAAATAACTATCATAAACGCTGCCACAAAAAGCAGGGTGAGCGGCATTGAAAGCGTGTTAAGGTCTTCAACTTTTGTTGCAGTTGAGCCTATTGCTCCGTAAAGGCAGGCGTATATCATAAATCCCAAAATAAAGAATAAAGCCATATAAAGCAGCAGGTTTAGCGGAATGTCAAAAATGGATTTAACTATCGCGTTTTCTGACCAGAACGATTTATTGATGTTATAAAATATGAAAGCGCTTCCGAAAACGGCAACAAGCTGGGTAAATCCGGCAAGACATGCCGCTGTTATTTTGCCGAACATCATTGAAGTAGGTTTTGCGCTCGTAATCAAAAGCTCCATTGCCCGGGAGCCCTTTTCTGTAGCTACATTTGTGGCAACAAGCTGACCGTAAAGTATTATCATCATATAAAGCGCGAATATCATTATATATGTGTAAAAGAAATTCTGGGTGTGGTCTTTTCCAAGGTTTTCAACAGTGCCGTGAGGCGTTACAGACAAGATTTTCTGCACATCGGAAACGGGAAAACTGCTTGAAGACAATTTGCTTATCCTGTAAAGCTGCTGCAAAACCGAATCTGCAACACTGGTTTTTGTGTCATACATAGTAAGGTTATTTACAAGATAAGTATAATCAGTTAGGCTGTGAATAATAAATCCGCATTCCGCATTTCCTGAATTAATCTGATCACGGATTTCTTTTTCGTCTGCTGCAATCTTGATTTCATAATCTGAAAAAGCCTCCTGAAACGCTTTCGTTATTTCGGAATTGGTGCCGTCTTCAGATAAAATGTACATAACGGGAAGATTATCGGTGCTTTTACTGCTGTCTGCGCTGTTGTTTGATTGTGCGGTTATTCTGGGGAAAAACATTAAAACACCGATTATGATAACAAGGCATATTGTAAATCCTATAAAAACTTTGCTCTTAAAGTAGTTGGCAATTTCAAATTTTAATATTGTTTTAAACTGTTTCATTTCTTATCCTCCCTTTTAAATCCCGTTTCCGGCATACTCAACAAATATATCGTTTAGGGAAGGTTCGTAAATCCGTATGGATTCTATCTCATATTCCGATGTGATTTTTTGAATGGCGCTTTGCGCGGTTTCTCCGTCTTCAAGCACAACAGTAATCTCTCCGTCTTCAGTTCTGCTGCATCTTGAGCCGTACTCACCGAAAAGTCTTTCGCTGTCAGGCGTTGTCAGAGCAATCTTATTTCCGCGCATGGAGTGCTTTATCTCTTTCAGGTTACCGCTCAGCGCTATTTTTCCGTCATTAAGAATTGCTATGCTGTCACAAAATTCTTCAATATAGTTCATTTGGTGGCTTGAAAACAGCACGATTTTTCCTTTTGATATTTCTTCTTTTACAACATCTTTCAGAAGCATTGCGTTTACGGGGTCAAGTCCCGAAAAAGGCTCGTCAAGAATAATTATGTCCGGATCGTGGGCAAGAGCCGTTATAAGTTGTATCTTTTGCTGATTTCCTTTTGAAAGGGTGTTCAGCTTTTTATTTTTATATTGCGTCATTTCAAGGCGATCAAGCCAGTAGTCTATTGATTTTTGTGCTTCTTTGGCAGATGAACCGTTGAGCTCTGCAAAATACAAGAGCTGGGCATTAACGGCTTTTTTAGGATAAAGACCGCGTTCTTCGGGAAGATAACCCAGTTTTATCTTTTTATAATCGATAGGTTTACCGTCTATCAGTATTTCACCGCCGTCTGCAGGGAAAACATCCATCAGTATTCTGATTGTGGTTGTCTTTCCCGCTCCGTTTCTGCCAAGCAGACCGAATGCAGTTGAGCTTTCCGCGCACAGGGAAATGCCTTTTAGCACGTCCTTGTCCGTAAAGCTTTTTGTAATATTGTTGAGTTCAAGCTTCATATTCTTCCTCCACAAAAAAATGCGTGGCACAAGCCACGCATGAAAAACGCAGCTCGGCTGTTGCGACACAGTTCATTTCAAAACAGAAAATGAAATCCGGGCATACATTTTTACCAATAGTATGCCTGCTTTGAAGAATATTAAACTGTGTTGCGATTTCATTATATCAATAAATAAAAGTATTGTAAATACTTAAAAAAATCCAAGTAAAAATAAAAGCGGAACGGGGGAGTGCCTCATTCCGCTTTTTCATATTCAAGTATTGTGAATGCAAGCGTGGTGTCAAGACTTTCCACGCTGTTTATTTTATCTTTGTCCGCTTCACTTGTTCGGTAGTAATACGGCGTCATTGAAAAAAGTGTTTTTAAATCATCACGCGGTATGTTTAACACCTTGCTTATCTTTTGCTTTGACACAAGTTTAAGTCCGTTTCCGTCTGGGTAGTTTTCATCGTTTAGATACGGCGTTTCGTAAACAAGTGTTTTAAGTTCGATAAGATGCTCGGGAGAGGGAACAACGCTGTAAAGTCTGCCGTCCTTTTTGAGCACTTTTGCAAACTGAGCGGCATTGAACGGTGCAAAAATATGTATTGCAGTGTCCACGCTTTCGCTCTTTATGGGGATAGCTTTTAGATTAGCAACAAAGTAAAAACTGCCGTTTTTTCTTTTTGCGGCTATACGCACGGTTTCCTTGCTGAGGTCAAAACCGTAAAGCTCACCGCTGTAATCATCGTAATATCCTTCACCGCAGCATATATCAAGAACGGTGCCGCGCATTTTTCTTGATATTTCATCCTTTAAAAAAGAGAAATATCCTTTTTCAAGAAATTCATGCCTTGCGCGGGCGGATTCTTTGCTGTCTCCCGTTTTATCTCCGCTTTTGTTGCTGATTAGTAAATTTACATAACCCTCTTTTGCAATATCAAAACTGTGAGCATTAGGGCAGAAAAGCCGCTTTTCGTCCTTTTTCAGTTCATTGCCGCATACGGGGCATAAAAGAATACCCATTTATTCGTCCTCGTGCCACGGCATTTCAACTGTTGTTGTCGTGTGCCCAACTGCCGGAAGAAATTTGTTTAAAATATCTTCGGTTTTTATTGCAAGGCTTGATGTGTTTATGCACGGATGGCAGCCTATGTATTCACCTTCAAGTATATCTTTGTCAATAATAAGACGCACTCTGTTTTCTTTATCGTTCATGAGACCGAGAACAGAAACTGAGCCGGGGGTTATATCAAGAAACTCCTCCATGAATTCAGCTTCCGCAAAAGAAAGGCGTGCACAGCCAAGCTGTTTCGTTATATCCTTTGTTTTAAAAGGTTTTGAGCCGGGCATCATAAGCAGGTAAAATTCCGTTTTCTGTCTGTTTCTAAGAAATAAGTTTTTGCATATTTCAACACCCAGCACCTTTTCTATCTCAAGGCACGCTTCCATTGTTTCGGCGGCAGGGTGGTCAGCTCTTTTATATTCAATGCCAAGCTTATCAAGCAAGTCGTAAATACGCACTTCCTTACTCAATCTGCTGTTTATATCGGCGGGTCTTCCGCTGTATAATTCCATAATTCAGTCCTCGCTGCTGTACATATAATTTGTTGAAAATAAGAACTTACCATCGCGGTAGTATGTACGCGGAACTCTGCGTGCCACACGGCAGGGCAGTTCATAGTTAAAGGAATATGCGCTCTCTGAAACTTCTTCCATGGAAAGTTCCTTGCTGCCGCTTTTGCCAACAAGAACTACCGTGTCGCCCACCTTTGCGTCTATTCCCGTAATATCAACCATAAACTGATCCATACACACTCTTCCCGTAATGGGGGCAAATTCACCGTTTATAAGCACTTTGCCCTTGTTTGAAAGGCATCTCGGATAGCCGTCTGCGTAACCTACGGGAATAGTTGCAATCCTGCGGGTTTCACCTGTTTTGTATGTTCCTCCGTAAGAGATTTCTCTGCCTGGTTCAAGTTCCTTAATGTGCGTAATATGCGCGCGCCATTCCATAACAGGCTTTATTTTCAGCAGGTTTTCGTCCACCTCGTGAGACGGATAAAGACCATACAGAATTATGCCCATTCGGCACATATCAAAATACTCGTCAAAATTCATTATGCCTGCGGAGTTATTGATGTGCTTAATAGGAATGTTAATTCCGCGCTCCTCAAGCAGTTTTATAAATTCTTTGAATTTATCTCTCTGTGCAATTGCTTTGCTCAGGTCTTTTTCGTCAGCCGTTGCAAAGTGGGAGAAAAGCCCCTCCGCCTCAATGTTTGGAAGTTTTGTTATTTCAAGGCATGCGTCGGCGCTTTCTTTGTTTACCTGAAAGCCTATTCTGCTCATGCCTGTATCAATGCAGAAATGAAAAGGTGCCGTTTTGTTCTGCTTTACAGCTTCCGCAGAGAGCGCCTTTGCATCTTCAAGATTAAATATAGGTACACGTATGTCATATTTTACTATATCTGAGTAAAACTCTTTCGGTACTGCGCCAAGAATGAGTACAGGAGTTTTTATACCTGCTTTTTTTAATTCGATTGCTTCTTCTATGCAAGCAACACCGTAAAAATCGGCTCTGCCCTCAAACAATTTAGCAAGCGGCACTGCCCCGTGGCCGTAGGCATCAGCTTTTATAACACAAAGAAGTTTTACGTTTTCGGGCAGTTTTGCCCTTGTTACATTAAAATTATGCTCCGCCGCGTCAAGGTCTATCGCGGCTTCCGTTCTGAAATACATTTCAAATTACCTCAATTGCCTTTTCAAGCGAAACGGTCTCAATTCCGTTTTCCTTAAATGCGGCATTCAGTTTTTTAACAAACTCTATTGCTTTCGGTCCGTCTCCGTGAACGCAAATCGAATGTGCCTCAATATCTATGTCCTCACCTGTAAAGGCTTTTACCTTGCCAAGTTTAGCCATTCTTATAACTCTTGAAACAGCTTCGTTTTCGTCCTCTATCATTGCGCCGTCAAGTCCGCGCGCTCTGAGTGTTCCGTCCGCCTCATAGGCTCTGTCTGCAAACACCTCGCTTGCGTATCTCAGCCCCACGGCTTTTGCCGCTTTTATCATTTCGGAGCCCGAAAGCGCAAGCAGTATAAGGTTTTTATCATAATCGTATACGGCATTAGCAATAGCGTATGCAAGTGCTCTGTCTTTGGCGGCGGCGTTATACATTGCTCCGTGCGCCTTTACGTGCTCAAGCTTTATGCCTTTTGCGTCTGCAATTGCACCCAGTGCTCCCAGCTGGTAAAGAGTTATATCGTAAACTTCTTCGGGAGATAAATTCATTTTTGTTCTGCCGAAATTTTCTTTGTCCGGATATCCCGGGTGAGCGCCCGCTCCTGTTGAGCCCGCCTTGCAAAGTTCAAGCGTTTTTGCCATCATCATGGCGTCGCCCGCATGAAATCCGCAGGCAATGTTGGCGCTGTTGATATGCGGGATTATTATTTCGTCCGCACCCGCGCCCTCGCCAAGGTCGCAGTTAAGATTTATTTTATACACCGTTATCACTCTTTCTCAGTATTTCAGGCTTGAATTTTTAACGTCTGTTATGAACATATGCCCCGGCGAATGGGTTATCGCAAGGGGCGGCTTTGCGTTCATTACCGCATTCTGCGGTGTTACTCCGCACGGCCAAAAAACAGGTATCTCGCCGTCTTTTATAGTAACCGCATCGCCGTAATCGGGATGTGTTATATCTTTAATTCCTATGAGTTCGGGGTTTCCTATATGTATAGGCGCTCCGTGTACTCTCGGCATAGCCGCTGTAACATTCACGGCTTTTACAACAAGTTCATACGGTATCGGGCGCATGGAAACTACCATGTTGCCTGCGAATATGCCTGCTTTTTGAAGTTCAATATTGGTGTTGAACATAGGCACATTTTTGCCCTCTTCAATATGGCGTACGGGTATGCCTGCCTCAAGAAGCTCAGCTTCAAATGAAAAAGAGCATCCGATAAGGAAATATATAAAATCATCCTGCCAAATATCAGAAATATCTGTTTTTTCTTCTGTAAGCACACCGTTTTTCCAAACTCTGTATTTAGGAAAATCGGTTGCGACATCGGCATTGTCCGCCATTGTTTTTATCAGTCTTGAGCCTGCGTCTCCCACTTCAAGAATGGGGCAGGGGCGTGGGTTCCTTGTGCAGAACAGCAAAAAGTCAAACGCAAGGTCTTTTGGCAGAATACAAAGGTTTGCCTGCGCGTAGCCTGCACACATACCACTTGTCTGCCCTGTTATTTTCTGCTCCTTTATGAGTTTTCTGACCTCACAGGGGCTCATTGATGAATAGTCCATATTTTCACCTTTTAAAGATTTTCAATATAGTTTTTGAGTGCGCTCAATTTTTCGTTTTCGGCTCGTGCGGCTTTCTCTGCTTCTGAGACGGAAACGCATCTGAATTTTACGAAACATCCCGGAAGGGCCTGAGCCAGCAGGGGCATATCGGCGGAAATGACTGTGGCTATCTTGGCATAACCGCCCGTCGTCTGCCTGTCTGCCGCAAGTATTATAGGCTGGCCGCTTTCTGGCACCTGAACACTGCCAGGCGCAATTCCGTCTGATATTATATCCATGCCTTTTTCTCCTTTCAGAACAGGGCCGCTGAGGCGTATTCCCATCCTGTCCGCCTGGGCGGATACTTTGTAATCTTCAGAGAAAAAGGTGTTTAAATCCTCTTTGGTAAACATGAAATCCTGCGGGCCGGGTACAGCTCTCAGAACTATGCCGTTGCTGAATTCAAATTCATCTGTCTGCCGTTTTTCGATGTTGCTGAGTTTGCTATGCGGTAATATACCAATGTCATCACCCGTCTGAAGCTTCCGTCCGCAGAAACCGCCCGCTTTTGCTTTCAGGTCGGTTGAGCGGCTTGAAAAGAATTCGGGCACATCTATTCCGCCGCTTACGGCAAGATAGGATCTGACGCCTTTTTTGATTTTTTCGCAAATCAGCACATCGCCCGCCGAGATCTCGTAAACTTTATTTGTAACTATTGGTTTTTTGTTGATTGCCGCTTCTATCTTCCCGCCGCTTATGCATATAGCGCAGTCCTCTGTAAATACTGCGGCAATACCGGTAAGCGTCATTTCAAGAACTGCGGCAAAAGGGTCATTAGAAAGCAGTATGTTGGCTGTCTTCATAGCGCGTATATCCATTGCGCCGCACTGAGAAAAGCCGTATTTCATATATCCTGCGCGGCCTGCATCCTGCACAGTAGTAAGCAGTCCGCCGCGAACTATTTTAATTCCCACGGCGCACCTCCTCACATTCGGCGGTGTAGTTGCCGCTTTCACATTCTTTTTCCAGTTTGAAGTATTCTTCTTTTGTTATCTTTACAAATCTTATGTAGTCACCCGCACGGTAAAGAATGGGATTTTCTTTGCGGCTGTCATATACCCTAACGGGAGTTTTGCCTATAAGTCTCCACCCGCCGGGAGAATCAGACGGATATATACCCGTTTGGCTGCCGCCTATACCTACACTTCCCCGCGGAATTTTAACTCTCGGAGTTTCAAGCCTCGGCGCCGCAATGCGTTCATCCATGTCACCGAGATACGCAAATCCCGGCAGAAAACCAAGCATGTATATGGGGTAATCGCGTGAGGTGTGTATGTCTATAATCTCATCCCTTGAAAGTCCTGTAATCTTTTCAATGCTTTCAATATCCGGCGAGAACTCCTCGTCATAGCATACGGGTATTTTGTAAAGCATGGGTTTAAAGGCACTGCCGCTGTCTGTGTGCTTCAGTGCCTTTTTGAGTTCCTTTATAAGTTCTTTCTGAGTTGTTTTTAACGGGTCGTAAATGACTGTTGCGCTGCAGAAAGCCGGTATAAATTCGATAACGCCCTCTATACCCGCGCTTTCAGCCGCGGCAGTAAAAGCCGTAACCTTTTTATTCGTCTGCTCGTTTATCTCGCTGCCGAAATTAACAGTTATACCGCAGTCGCCGCACGGCATGAATTTTGCTTTCATCGTGTAAAATATCCTTTTTCAAGCGTGTGCTCAAACCACTCGCGTGTTTTGTCCTCAACCGTTGAGGGATATTCGATAAGCGCCCTCATCATGGCAACAAGAGGAAGATTTATATTTTTTCCTATACCGTCGATATAGGGACGAGGTTTGCCGTACATGTCAAGCATGCCCGCCGCCGCAGCTGCGTCCATAGCAGCTGACTGTTCTTCGGTATCGTGGAAAAGCTCCGGCTTTCCAAGCAGAAATGCCGTTGCCGCCATTAGGGCATTACAGCCCCAGTCGGAAACCGTGGCTGTTATAATGTTGTCTGCAACCGTATCGGCAAGGATACCGAAACCGCTGCCCGCTTTGCAGCCGCCCATTTCGGCGTAGGGCACATATTTTCTGATGTGATCCTCAATTGCCGCCATACCGATTTCGTTTCCGAGATCGCCTATTGAAAGATTGTATATTCCTTCGTCCTTGCACATTTTGAACAGCACATCATACTTTGCCTCAACACCTGTGGTGTTAACACCTACGGCGTTGTGGTAATATCCGTTTTTGTTTCTGCCGGGTGCCTCAATGCTTATGGCGGCGCAGGGCTTTCCGTGGGAAAGTATCTCTTTTGCCTGAATGGGAGCTTCTTCACGCTCTTTGGTGAAAACTATATACGTAACGGTGTTTTCGCTGTTGTCGTCAATATCGTCCGTTATCTCAAAATCAAGCACGTGAGAAATAGCCTTTACAGCCTTTGCGCACTGACTTGGTATCAGCATAACAGGTTTTGCGCCAAATGCTTTCATGATGAACTTTGCAAAAAGGCATGAGGAAATAATGCCGTCTGTTTCCGCTTCTTCCCATGGCAGAAGAACGAAACCTGTGAATATAAATACTTTTTCACCTTTTTTAATATTTTTAATAAGACCCTTTGCGCCGTTTGTAGAAAGCGGTTCACCCGTGAATTTTCGCGCACCGTCATAAAGTATTCTGCAAACGCCGTATCCTCTGGGGTCAAGGTTCATAAGAGTGTCAAGATTACAGCCAACATTAAAAATAGTAAGTTCTTCTTTAGTCATAATAAACCTCTTAAATCATCAGTTAAATAATCAGTCTGCTTTGCACTGTTCCTCAAAGTCGGCAACAAGCGCATCCTGTATTTTTTTAAGCATTTCGGGAGCTTTTCCGCCAACAGGTTTTCCGTCTACAGTCTTTACGGGAATACAGAACGAACCTGTGGAATGAACTATTATCTCATCAGCGTTCATAAGTTCATCAAGAGTATAGTCACGCTCTTCGGTCTCGTAGCCCAGTTTCTTTGCAAAGGCAAGCAGTCTTAAACGGGCTGTTCCGGGAAGAACTTTGTCATCAAGCTGGTGAGTGATAACTTTGCCGTCCTTGAATATAGATACATTTGAATGAGCACATTCCGTAACTATATCGCCGCGGTGGAAGATAGCTTCGTCACATCCGGCTCTTTCCGCTGCAGTTGCCGCAAGGCAGGAGGGAATAAGGTTGAGCGTCTTGGCATTGCAGTATAAAAAGCGTTTGTCCTCGTATGTAATAACGTCAATAGGCTTGTAAGTATCCGCAACAGGGCAGGGAGTAAGGGTTATCCACAGGTTGGATTTTATGTCTTTATCGTAAATATGCTTTCTGAGTCCGCTGCCGCGCGTTACCTGCATGTAAACGAACTGGTCGCCGTCGTCAACTTTGAGCACAAGCTCTTTGAGCAGCTTTTCAAGCTCTTCTTTTTCAATCGGCATATTGATGTCCAGTATTTTTGCGCTTCTGTAAAATCTGTCAAGATGCGCCTGCATATCAAAAATTTTGTGATTGTGTGAATAAGTGGCATCATAAATACCGTCGCCAAACCAGCATACACGGTCTGTCATTGGTATTTTCATTTCTTCAATAAGTCCGTATTCGCCGTTGTAGTAGCCAAGATTCTCCATAAGAGCGCCTCCTGAAAATAAAAATATAATAATTAAAAATGGGCATACGAAGCTCGTAAAAAGCGCCGTTGCCCACCGAATTTAATTCTAATACAATTCTTTAAAAAAGTAAATACAAATTTTAATATTTTAAGGCATTTTTTTAAATTTCTGCCTCAAGCATTACGGGGCAGTGATCTGAGCCTAAAATATCAGTCATAATATCTGCGCTGATAAGCTTGCTGTCAAGTCTTTTTGAGGAAATAAAGTAGTCTATACGCCACCCTGCATTCTTCTCTCTTGCTTTAAACATATAGCTCCACCAGCTGTAAATTCCTTCGCGGTCGGGGTAAAAATATCTGAAAGTGTCCGTAAAGCCGCTTTCAAGTATTTTGGTCATTTTATCTCTTTCTGCGTCAGAAAAGCCGGCGTTTTCGTGGTTCGTTTTCGGATTTTTAAGGTCAATCTCCTCATGAGCTACATTCAGGTCTCCGCAAAAGATAACGGGCTTTTTTTCGTCAAGTGATTTTATATAGCTGAGGAAATCTTCTTCCCATTTCATTCTGTAGTCAAGCCTTGCAAGCCCGCGTTGTGAGTTGGGCACATAAACGGTCAAAAAGTAAAATTCATCAAATTCAAGAGTAATGAGCCTGCCTTCTTTGTCATGCTCGTCAATACCCATTCCGTAAGTTACATTTATAGGCTCTTTTTTTGTAAAAACAGCCGTTCCCGAATATCCTTTCTTTTCTGCGTAATTCCAGTAAGAATAATATCCTTCTGGGTCAAAATCTATCTGCCCCTGCTGTAATTTTGTTTCCTGCACGCAGAATATATCAGCGTCAGCCTCTTTGAAAAACTGCTCAAATCCTTTGCTCATGCATGCCCTGAGCCCGTTTACATTCCAGCTAATAAATTTCATATTATACCGCCCTTTCCTTAACGGTTTTAAAATAACACATTTTTCTCCTGCGCGCAATATGCTTTAAATAAATTGTATCAAAGCTCTTGACTTTATTATTTTTTGTGGTAAAATAAATAGCACTGAGGGAGTATAGCTCAGCTGGGAGAGCATCTGCCTTACAAGCAGAGGGTCACAGGTTCGAGCCCTGTTACTCCCACCAGTTAAACCGAAATCAGCCTTTTGGTTGTTTCGGTTTTTTTATTTTATGCGGTTTGTATATACAAGTTTTCGGCATGAAAAGAAGTATAATAATTCTTCAAATTATATTTTTCCTTGAAATATAATTTAAAATATGGTATGCTGACAGCATATTGATTTGTTCTGCGTAAGTATTGATTTGCGCTGAAAGAGGCTTTTTTATGAGTTTGAATGATTTTGTAAAAGAACTTCAAAACCGTTATAAAGGATATGTAGGTATTAATCATGTTGAAATGGATGTTGAGGAAGCTCAGCGCAATGAGGGTGACGGCGATTTTATCTATGAAGATTCTTTTGTTGTTATAGGAAAATATATCCACAGCCTGCGGCTTTACAATCCGAACGGAGAATGTGAAACAGTAAAATTTTGTGCCTATGGAATAGGCGTTAAAGATTACACATCAATTGATGATTATGAGCTTGCAAGCTATGAAAATTTTGAATATCTTTTTGTTTGAGAATGCCGGGTTATGCCCGGCTTTTTTGTTTGCTTTGCCATGATTGATATGATATATTAAAAGTACATCGATTTTAAAAGCGGGTGATTGTTTGAAAATCTGCAATAAACTTGTTAGGGATAACATACCGGATATCTGTCGAAAAAACGGTCAGGTTCCGAAAATATCAATACTTGATGAAGAATCATATGGCAGGGAGCTGAAAAAGAAACTTGTTGAGGAAGTTAATGAGTTTCTTGAAAGCGGAGATACCGAAGAACTTGCCGATATTGCAGAGGTCATAGATGCTCTTTCAGAGTACGGCGGAGCCTCGTTTGAAAAAGTAATTGAGCTGAAAAACAAAAAAGCAAAATCAAACGGCAAATTTGAAAATAGAATATTTCTAAAATCGGTTGAATAGGCTGAACAAAAGTTTTATTTAAGGAGATTTATGGCAAAGCAAAAAAAGAAAAAGAAAAAAATCAAACGTAAAGAATTGCCCAAAAAAGATAAAATACTTTATTTTATAACATCAAATATTCCGACGGCTGTTATATTTGTTCTTAGTATTTTAGGAGACATTTATTTCAAAAAGATAATAAATAAACTGTTTTATGATGAAAATATTTTGTATAGCCAGCCGCTTACAAACGGAATAACAGTTCTTCTTTTTCTTCTTTTGCTGTTACTCCTCGCCAGCGGTCTTATACACTATTTTACACTTTCAACTTCCGACATAAGTTTTAAAGATTATATAATAATGAAAAGTGATGTCGGCAGGAAAATTTTAAAATTCTTTACTATATATTTTACGGTGCTGTGCATTGCTATCGGAATTTGTTCGTATCTTCAAATTTATTCAAGACGGGATGCCGATAACGATATAATCTATAATAATCATCTTATTGCCTCTGACACAGTAACAGAATATAAAGAGATAGACAGCGCAAAGCTTTATGTTGCAGAAAAACATCACAGAATAAGGAGCTCATATATTTATTATGATGCTGTTGTTTCAGTTGATGTTAACGGAAAAGAAATCAAATTTGAAGATGATTATTTTGATGATGATTATGCGGCAATGCAGGATTTTATTGATTGCATAGGCAATGATAAGGTCAAAATCGATACTAAATATGTGGATAAACTTATTAAAAATCACGGCAGTTGCGATGAAAAGGATATAAAAAGACTGTTTTGTATTGATTAATGCGGGAGTTTTCTATGAGTGAATTATGGGATATTTATGATATAAACAGAAAGCCCACGGGCAGGACTGTTGAGCGCGGCAAACCTATGAAATCGGGCGAATATCATATAGTTGTTAATGTGTGGATAAGAAATTCCAAAGGGGAGTGGCTTATCTCTAAGCGCACTCCTAACAAACATTTCCCTCTTTTATGGGAGCCGACCGGCGGTTCGGCGGTTTCGGGAGAAAGCAGTTTTGATGCCGCAATTAGGGAAACTCGTGAAGAACTCGGCGTAGAGCTTGCCCCTGAAAAGGGAAAACTGTTTGCAAGCGCAATGAGGCAGGCTAAAAAGTTTCCCGATTTTCTTGATGTGTGGGTGTTCGAGCACGATTGCAGTATAGATAGCGTTGTGTTGCAGCCTGGGGAGACCTGCGGCGCAATGTGGGCAACAACAAACGAAATTAAAGAGCTTGTAAAAAGCGGCAAATTCGTTGAGCAAAATGTATTCCCGTATCTTGATGAGCTGTTTGAGGCGTATGGATAATATAGTTGCCGAAAATAAAATATACCGCGACGGAATGACCGCCGCGGTTTTTCTTTGTTTCAGACAAAATTTACATTGTTGTCTTTTATCCAGTAATATATCTGCACAATATAAGCAAGCACCTGCGGGCCTCGCATAAGCTGACCATACCACGGCTCGCTCAAAGCGTCAGGATTTTGCATAAGCTCATTGATTTTATTAATGTTAAGCATATCGTGAAGAGGTGTTGATTTATCTTTAAGCACTTCTTCAGTCATTTTGCATACTTCTTTAAAGTAGATAGGATTATGCGTTTTTGGGTATGGGCTCTTTTTGCGCCACGTTATTTCATAGGGCAGTTCGTTTTCAAATGCCTTTCGCAGAACACCTTTTTCTCTGCCGTCAAGTGATTTTATGCTCCATGGCATGTTGTAAGCGTATTCAACTATTCTGTAATCGCAGAACGGCACACGCACTTCAAGAGAGCTTTCCATACTCATAACGTCTTTGCGCACAAGTAATGTCTGCATAAACCAGTCAAGGTTAAGGCGGAACATTTCCCTCATACGTCTTTCTGTTTTGTTGTCTGTTTCGAGGTAAGACGTTTTAGCAACAGTCTCAAGATAGCGGTTGTGCGCGTATTCAGCACCGCGCGGCAGTAGACCTTCTTTCAGTATGCTTTGGCGCACATCGGTTGAGCGGCTCCACGGGAATGTTTCCTCAAACAGTATATCTTTGTTGTGATACCATGGGTATCCGCCGAATATCTCATCTGCACATTCACCTGAAAGCGCAACCGTTTGCTCTTTTTTTACTTCGCGGCAAAACAGCAGCAGGGAAGAGTCAACGTCGGTGAAACCCGGCAAAGTACGTGCGTAAGTACTCTCTATCAGCGCATGGGCAACATCTCTGTTATCAAGTACAATATTCCTGTGCTTAGTTCCCAGATAGTCGGAGATCATGCCGATGTAATCGCTGTCTTTGTTGGGCTGGAACAAACTCTTTTTAAAGTATTTGTCGTTGTCCGTGTAATCCACAGAGTACGTGTCAAGTGTTTTGCCTTTACTCTTGTAATCATCACTTGCAACACGGCTTATGATTGATGAATCAAGCCCTCCGCTTAAAAATGTGCAAAGCGGCACATCTGAGATAAGTTGTCTTTTGATAGCATCGGTAACAAGAAAGTGGGTGTGCTCAATTGTTTCGCTCTCGTTTTCAGTGTGTTCGGCTGCCTCAAGCCGCCAATATTCTTTTATTTCGTATTTACCTCCGCTGAATTTCATATAAGCGGCAGGCGGCAGTTCTTTGATGTCTTTGAAAACGGCGGTACCAATAGTTTTGGCGGGGCCGAGCATAAATATTTCATTAAGTCCGTTTTCATCAACATCTGTGCTGATTTCGGGAATGAGCAGCAGACTTTTTATTCTGCTTGCAAATGCAAACAAACCGTCTTTATGAGTAAAGTATAACGGCTTTACGCCTATTCTGTCCCTGCACAGGAAAAGTTCTTTGCTTTCATCGTCCCATACGGCATATGCAAATATTCCGTTAAGCTTTTTACAGCTTTCTTCTTTCCATTTGTCGTATGCTTTAAGTATGACTTCGGTGTCGCAGTGCGTGTCAAAAGAATATCCCGCCGAAATAAGTTCGTGCCGTATTTCGTCTGTATTGTATATTTCACCGTTGTAAACGATTGTGTATTTCCCGAATGTCATCGGCTGAGCCCCTTTTTCGGGGTCAATAACGGCAAGTCTTCTGTGTATCAGCGAAATATACGGCTTTGTAAAATCGCCGTATCCGTCGGGGCCTCTCATTTTAAGGCTTTCGCTTATATTCTTTATCAGCGCTCTTCGCTCTCTCATGTCTATGGTTTCAGACAGCATTCCTGCTATTCCGCACATAGTATCACCTCTAAAATTATGTTCACTTTTATTATATGCAAAATACAAAATTACGCTAATAAAATTGAAAAAAAGGCTTGACTAAGTCAAATACTTATGATATATTATTTAAGCGTTAAGAAACGCTGGTGTAGCTCAGTTGGTAGAGCAGCTGATTTGTAATCAGCAGGTCAGGGGTTCAAGTCCGTTCACCAGCTCCATAACGTGGGAGAGTTCCCGAGCGGCCAAAGGGAACAGACTGTAAATCTGTCGCTATTCAGCTTCAGTGGTTCGAATCCACTCTCTCCCACCAGAATGAGTCCGAATGCAATAGCGTTTGGACTCATTTCTTTTTATGTGTATTAATAATTGAGCGGTAGTTCCGCATGATTTTACTTTTGTTCAGAACGGAGTATGATTTCTGTGCGCCAGTTTGCAAAGACTTGCTTAAACTTTATAAAGAGGGAAGCCGTATTGTGCGCGGCCGTTCTGCTGGCTGTTGTTTCCGCTTTTTTTGTGCCGCCCAGTATTTCATATGTTTCTTATATAGATTGGGATACTCTTGCGCTTCTGTTTGGCCTTATGGCTGTTATGAAAGGCTTTCAGAAGGCGGGGCTGTTTACATATCTCGGCAATCAGCTTCTTAAACGAACGGCTACCACAAAATCAATGATGTTTGTTCTGGTGTTTTTGCCGTTTGTGTGCAGCATGGTTATGACAAATGATATATCGCTTATAACTTTTGTACCGTTCGGTTTAATAGTGCTGCATATGGCAAATCAGAAACATCTTGCTATACGTCTTGTTGTTTTACAGACGGTTGCGGCAAATCTGGGCAGTATGCTGACCCCGATGGGCAATCCTCAGAACCTGTACCTTTACAATAAATCGGGCATAGGTTTCGGCGGGATGTTAGGACTTATGCTGCCGTATGTGCTTGTGTCTGCTTTGTGTATCGTGCTGATGATAGTTTTCGGAAAATCAGCAAGAATATCGCAGGTATCCGTTGATATGAACCTCAGAGGACCCAAATATTTCATTTGGTGCACCATTGGTTTTGTTATCTGCCTTTTGGGGCTTTTTGATGTTGTCCCTCCCATTGCCGTTGCAGTAGTGATAGCAGTGTTCCTGCTGTTTAGGGACAGAAGTTTGCTTGCTCGTGTTGATTATTCGCTTTTGCTTACATTTATAGCGTTTTTCATATTTATAGGAAATGTTGGCTCAATAGACACATTCAAAAACTTTATAGCGTCTGTGCTGACTGACCATGTTGAGCTTGTGGCTGTTCTTGCAAGTCAGGTAATAAGCAACGTGCCTGCGGCGCTTCTGCTTTCGGGATTTACTGATAACTGGCGTGAACTCATAGTAGGCTGCAATATCGGCGGCCTCGGCACGCTCATAGCCTCAATGGCAAGCCTTATATCCTATAAATTAATTGTAAAGGAATATCCCGAAAAAAGCAAAAAGTATTTCTTGTGGTTTACACTTTGCAATATACTGCTTCTTGTAATTCTTGTGTCGCTGAGTTACGGTATTAAAGCTATGAGCTGAAATTATTATAAAAGTATTTAATCAAAAAAATAAGGCAGCCGATAATCGGCTGCCTGTTTTTGTACTTTTCCGGCTTGCTTTTAGCAAGTCAAAAGGTTTATTCAATGCTGATGGAACTGCTCTGAGGAAGTTCTTTGTGCTCCTTCTTGGGAACGGATACTTTAAGAATACCATCCTCAAATTTAGCGCTTACGTCTTTCGGTTCAATGTCCTCGCCGACATAAAAGCTTCTTGTCATCTGACCCGAATAACGCTCTTTGCGGATATAGCGTTCGTTTTTCTTTTCGCTCTCTTTGTCAAGGCATTTTGCGGCGCTTATGGTCATATAGCCGTTTTTCAGATCAACCTCAACTTCATCTTTCTTAAATCCGGGAAGATCAATATCGAGTTCGTAAGAACTGTCTGTTTCACGGACATCTGTTTTCATGATGTTCTTGCTGTGCTTTCCGTAAAGCGGATTGTGACGGTTGAAACCTGTCATTGAATCGAAAACATCGTCCCACATATCATCAAATAAATTTTCACCAAAAATGCTAGGCAACATAAGTCATTCCTCCATTCAAACCATTGATTTTACTCGTAGCTGTGGGGATAATCCTCGCGGTGGCGAGCTTTTGTTGCTTGCTTTTTACTTATTGAACCCTTTGGAGATTATCTCTCTTTCAAGTTCATCTTTATTATAGCATAAAAATTAGCACTGTCAACGCAAGAGTGCTAATTTTTATTTTTATTTTATCTTTCGTTAATATTTATATAAAATTTTCTGCAAATAAACTGGAATTACAATTAATTGTTACTAAAAACTGAGCTTTGAAATATTTTTAAAGTTAGTATTGCTGTTTGGCATGTAAATTGTCCTGCTTTCACCGTCAATACATAGCATGTCAGCAATATAATCAGGCGTTGTTTCTGCACTTTTTATAACTTTGTCTGATTTTATATTATAAATTGTTATGATGGAATTATTGGCTCCGTTTTGAAGTGTGCACAGAAATTTTCCGTTTGCAGATACCTTGCAGTTCAGGCTTTCTGCCGGCTTTTCTGTTTTAACGGTATGTGATGTATTTGTTTCAGTGTCATAAATTAATATTCTGCCGCTTCCCGTGTCTGATGAGTTTAATTGGTAGTCCTGTGAATATATTGTTTTTCCACAGGCATAAAAACTTACGGCAGTTTCTCTGGTTAATTCTGTTATTTCGCCGTTATTTATTTTGATGTATCCGAGTGCAGCTTTGTTAGATGAAATACCGTTTTCGGATATAGCTCCCTCAAAGTAAAGCTTATCATCTGTGAGGCAAAGTAATCGTGTTATGTATGATATTTCATCATCTGAATAGCTTAACCTGTTAAATTCATAAATCACCTGTGCCTCACTGTCAGGGGATTGTAAATAGTAGAGATATTGTTTTTCATTTGTGTCAACAAAAAATGCAGCTTCTGCGTTTTGAGAAATAATTATGTCACTGCCTGTATATGTTTTAAGAACCGAATTTTCATAATAAGGCGATAGATCATATTCACCCGTTTTTGTTAAATTGTTGTTATCATAAAGCCTGACAGTTTTGTTTTTGCCGAAATCTATCACAGCTGTTGCACCGTCTGTCTGCTCAGTTTTGCATGTTACGGAGAAATCGTCGTCAATATATACAGCGGTATCGCTGTTTATTCGTGCGAGTATTATCTTTTGCGAATTTTCGTCATACATCAAAGAGGTAACGGTGTTGTTGTCTGCAAAAATGCTTTGAGGGTAACAGCTTTCAATATATGCATTGTTTTGTAAATAAACACTGTTTTGATTTTCGCTTTGAGTAAGTGTTGTATTTTCTGAGGGCGCTTTTTTAGATGAAGAGCAGCCAAAGAAAAGGGCTGAAATTATAATCAGTATTAAAAATATATAAAATCTTTTCATAATGTTAATTTACCAGAAGCAGTTTTGTGCTTGATTTAATGTAATTGTTTGTTACGTCGCTGTCGCCGCTGAGTTCAAGTACCACAACATAAATGTGGTTCTTTTCACTTTCAGCCTCAACGGGAATATCTATCTGAAATTTCTGCCCTTTCTTAACTTCGGCGTCACAGTAATATTCGCCGTCAAACGCTCTGATTATTTGGTTGTTGATGTATACTGAAATCCTGTATGTGCCCGGTTTGCCGTAACCGAAAACTTTTAGTGTGTCCTTTTTGCCGCTGAGGTTTATTACGCTTTCATCTTCGTTTGATTTGCAGACATCAAAAATCTGCTGGCGGTCAAATACATTTTCTATTTCGTTACTGCTGTTTACTGAATTAAAACTGTCCATTATTTCCTGCGGCACTTCTGTGTACTCGCCTTTAAATTCAGACACTTTTACAGTGTCCTGCGCGTCCTTGTTCATCTGTATCTTCATCGTGTATCCCGGGCTCAGCCTGTGAAACGGCAAAAAACTCGTGTAGTCTGTTCCGTCTATCATATAATCGGGATTAAGAAAAGAGCAAACGTTAACCTCCAGCGTTTCTCCCGCTTTTCCCGTGTTAGGCATAAATTCTATTCTTATTATCTTGCGCTCACCGTTTTCAAGATTGGTAATATACATATTTGTATTTTGAGCCACAGATGTGTTTTCGGAATAAACGGTTATATTTTGCAAAATTCCGTCAACATATACCTCAATGCCCCATTCTGCAGGAGCTTCGGGGTTATAAAGGCTGTATTCGAATGAGAGCGGTTTTCCGTTATAAGTAAGAGAAACATTATCGCCTTCAGTAAATCCTGCTGACAGCCCGTAATTAGGCGTGCTCGAAGAGTTTTGCTGTTCTTCTTCAGCAGAAGTTGTGCTGTTGTTATTAATTGTTTTTTCTTTGCACGCCGAAAATGAACAGGTGAGTACCAGTATCAACAGTGCCGATAATATTTTTTTGCATAATTTCATGTTTTTCACCGTTTATTAAGGTTTGCTTACAGACGAAAATCAGAGCAAAATAATTGGAATATCCTTGTAATTTCAGAATATCATATTATTTAATTAAAGTCACTATTAAATTTAAAAACTGCAAATAATATGTTTTATAATAGGTACTAATATATTTTTATAAAAGGCTCTGTCACAACAAATGGTTGATTTTTGACGAGAAATAGCGTATAATAATAGTAAGAAACAGTACCACCGAAGGAGGTAATTGGATATGCCTACTATCAAAGACGCATTAGATATTATCGGTAAGTTGACTGTCGCAGAGCAGGAAAGCCTTAAAACAATGCTTTTAAGTCCTGCCTTTGTAAAGTCTTTGAATATTGAAGATTTCGTAGCAAAGGAACGCTTTGCAAATGGTCGTGTATGCCCTCTTTGTGGCTGTATCCATGTGGTTCGCAATGGTCATCGTAAAGATGGCACACAGCGATATGTATGTAAGGATTGTGGCAAGTCCTTCGTGATTGCTACGAACTCCATTGTGTCTGGTACAAGAAAAGACTTGTCCGTGTGGGAGCAGTACATTGAT
>CDZQ01022281.1_pt1 | contig 94437 bp, 88 predicted proteins | sample 554831 | NCBI WGS metagenome assembly CDZQ01 (sample SAMEA3182112, study PRJEB8094) | gut metagenome | biome: human; feature: gut; material: Stool; isolation source: human stools | place: Canada | collected 2013-05-06 | reverse complement strand
GACTAATAATTAAAAATATGTTATAATATATAATATTTCGACGTTTTGCTGAAGAAAATGAGCGAAGAACTTTGAGGAGCGGATTTTTGTGTGGATTGCAGACCGGTGGAAGGATTTTGAAGTCGTCGACGCTTCGGACGGAGAAAAATTAGAGCGGTGGAGCGACTATTTCCTGGTTCGGCCGGATCCGCAGGTGATTTGGAAAACGGATCGGACGGCCGTTGAGTGGAAAAAGCCGTCGGCCATTTATCACCGCTCGTCAAAAGGTGGCGGCTCGTGGCAGATTTTTGCGTTGCCGCAGTCGTTTTGTGTACGGTATGATGCGATGTCGTTTCGGCTCAAGCCGATGAGTTTTAAACATACGGGGTTGTTTCCGGAGCAGGCGGTCAACTGGGATTTTGCGTCTGATTTGATTCGTCGCAGCGGCCGGGCGGAGATCCGGGTATTAAACTTGTTTGCTTATACGGGGGCCGCCAGTGTTGCCTGTGCAAAAGCCGGTGCGCAAGTGTGCCATGTGGACGCGTCCAAAGGAATGGTTGCTTGGGCCAAAGAAAATGCGCAGCTAAACGGGATATCGAATATCCGTTTTATCGTTGACGATTGCGTGAAGTTTGCAGAACGCGAAATTCGACGGCAAAAAACGTATGACGCCATTATTATGGATCCGCCGTCGTATGGCAGAGGCCCTGGCGGAGAAGTTTGGAAATTAGAAAATGAATTATATGGTTTATTGGAACTTTGTTTAAACTTATTATCGTCACAGCCGTTATTTTTCTTGCTAAATTCTTATACAACAGGCTTAAGCGCCGGTTGTATGCAATATATGTTGGGTAGCACCGTGGGCCGGAAGTTTGGCGGAATCGTCCAATCGGAGGAGATTGGACTTCCGGTTACAAAGAGCGGTTTGGTTTTGCCGTGCGGCGCAACGGCACGTTGGTATCGACCGCTGCGGCAATACGATCTTATGGCGTCTATGAGGTCGTTTGTGGGATTCGAGAGGTAGTTTGAGAGGTAGTTTTTGTGGGAATCATCAAGGCAGAACATGTATGTTTTGAATATGAACCGGGATCCAAACGGGTTCTGAACGACATTGATTTGGAAATAGAAGAAGGACAGTTTGTCGCGGTTTTAGGCCATAACGGCTGCGGAAAGTCCACATTTGCCTGCCATTTAAACGCCATTTTGCAGCCGACATCCGGCCGTGTTGAGGTTGCGGGGCTGGACACCAATGTACAGGCAGATGAACAGTTGTTGCAAATCCGTAAAAACGTGGGGATGGTTTTTCAGAATCCCGACAATCAGATCGTTGCCACCGTTGTAGAAGAAGATGTTGCTTTTGCTTTGGAAAATTTGGGCGTTCCGCGCCCGGAAATGCGTCGGCGGATTGACGACAGTTTGAAAAAGGTGGGTATGTCGGCGTTTGCCAAACATGCCACGCATCAACTTTCGGGTGGGCAGAAACAGCGCATAGCTATTGCCGGTGTTTTGGCCATGCAGCCGAAGATTTTGGTTTTGGATGAGCCGACCGCGATGTTGGATCCTCAGGGACGCCGGGAAGTAATGCAGGTGCTGCATGATTTGCATCGGCAGGGCTCCACGATTGTTCTGATTACGCATTTTATGGACGAGGCCGTACAGGCTGATCGTGTGATTGTGATGAATGACGGTGAAGTGTTACTGGATGATACGCCGCATCAAGTTTTTCAGAATGCTGGGTTATTGCGTTCGATCGGGCTGGATGTTCCACAAAGTACGGAATTGATGTTTTTGTTGCGACACAAAGGGTTTCGCGTGCCACTGTCGGTTTTGACTGAACAGGAGTGCGTGGAGGTCTTGGAACAGATTTTAGCGGGTAAAATAAAGGCGGTGCAACAATAACGATGGAAAATCGAGAAGTTTTAATACGCACCGAGAACCTGACGCATGTGTATGGTGCGGGAACGCCTTTTGAACGCGCGGCGATCCAGGATGTTTGCCTGCAGATTGAACAGGGAGATTTTATTGGTGTTATCGGACACACCGGCAGCGGAAAATCCACATTGATGCAGCATCTAAATGCTTTAATGAAGCCGACTTCGGGTAAAATCTATTTTAAGGGCGAAGATATCTGGCAAAAAGGATATGATCTGCATGCGATGCGGTTTCATGTGGGATTGGTTTTCCAGTATCCCGAATATCAGTTGTTTGAGGAAACGGTCGCGAAGGATATCGCCTTTGGTCCTAAAAATATGGGGCTGTCTAAGGATGAAATTGAAGAGCGCGTTTTAGAATCGATCCGAATGGTTGGACTTTCGGAGGAGATTTTATCCCAATCGCCTTTTGATCTTTCGGGAGGGCAAAAGCGCCGGGTTGCGATTGCCGGTATTATGGCAATGCGGCCGAACATTTTAATTTTAGACGAGCCGACAGCCGGGCTGGACCCCTGCGGGCGAGAAGAAATTCTGGCTCAGATCCGAGCCTATCACCAAACGGCGGGCAATACGGTGCTGCTGGTTTCGCACAGCATGGAAGATATTGCAAAAAATGCGCAAAAAGTTTTGGTGATGCAGGACGGGAAACTGGTTTTGTTCGACTCAACCCAGCGTGTTTTTGAACAGGCGGACGAACTGGTTCGTATCGGGTTGGATGTTCCTCAGTTAACCCGGGTGTTTTTAGATTTGCGGAAAAAAGGATATGACGTTGAACGTTCGGTGTTTTCTCCGGAACGGGCGGCGGAAGCCTTGATGGATTATATGAAAAAAAAAGGGCCGGAGTAACGTATGATAAAAGATATTACACTCGGGCAGTATTTTCCGGGGAATTCCATTTTGCATCGGTTAGATCCTCGGATGAAGATTGTACTGGTAACTGCTTATATTATTTTGTTGTTTTTTGCCCAGAGTGCCTTGAGTTATTTGTTGGCAGCGGGCGTTACCTTTGCGTTGATGCTGCTGTCCGGAATCCCGCTTAAATTATATGTGCGGGGCTTGAAGCCGATTGTATTTATTGTGATTTTTACCGGAATCATCAATATGTTTTATACTTCCGGAAATATTTTGTGCAGCTGGTGGATTTTTCAGATTACGGATTTGGGAATAGCCAACGCCGTTCGGATGATTTTGCGGATTATGTTGCTTGTATGGGCATCTTCGATGCTGACTTATACAACATCGCCGGTGGTTTTGACAAACGGGTTGGAAAGTTTGCTTTCCCCGTTAAAAGTGTTTCATATCCCAGTTCATGAATTTTCGATGATGGTCAGTTTGGCGCTGCGGCTGATTCCGACATTGATCGAAGAGACCAATCGAATCATGAGCGCGCAAAAAGCCCGTGGGGCGGATTTTGAAACCGGGGGATTGATCCGACGGATGAAAGCCATTATTCCGATTATTGTTCCGTTGTTTATTTCGTCTTTTCGACGGGCGGATGAACTGGCTACGGCGATGCAGTGCCGCTGTTATAACGGGGACAGCAAAAATCGAACTCGCTTGGTTTGTTACAGCTTGCATGTCCGGGATTATATGTCGGTTGTTTTTATGGCAGCGTTTTTTGCGGGAATTATTTTATTGAATTTTATCACATTATTTGGTGTAGCATGAGATATCTATTAAAGATGATGTATGACGGGACCCGTTACGGCGGGTATCAGCGGCAGGCCAATGCCGATACCGTTGGAGAACGGCTGCTTACCGCTTTACAAACATTATTCGGACAGGTGGAGCACATGGCCGGATGTTCCAGAACCGATAGTGGGGTTCATGCCTTGATGTTCTGCGTGTCGTTTGACGCTGCTCAGGAGCGTGATTCACAAGCTGTGGTTCGGGCGCTGAATGCTTTGCTGCCGGATGATATTTGTGTGACAGGATGTCAAAGAGTGGCGGATGATTTCCATGCCCGGTACAGCTGCCGGGGCAAGCAGTATTTATATCAGATTCGAGATTCTGCACTGCGCAATCCGTTTTATGATCGATATGCTCTTACTGTGCCTCATGCATTGGATATTCAAAGATTAAACCAAATTGTTTTGCCGATTATCGGCACGCATGATTTTACTTCTTTTATGGCCAGCGGCAGCAAGATTACGGATTGCGTTCGCACGGTAACTCGTGCAGAGTTTGCTCGGGAAGGGGAACTGATCCGGTTCCGCATTTGCGCAGATGGCTTTTTGTATCATATGGTACGGATTATTGTTGGAACCGTTTTGGATATTGCAGAGGGACGGTTAGAGGCGGATATAGCAAAGATTTTAGCGGCTAAAGATCGCAGTGCGGCCGGAAGAACCATTGCGGCACACGGACTTTTTTTAGAAAAAGTATTTTATGCACAGCAAACAGACATGTAGGGAACGATTATGAACTCAAACAAAAAACTCAAACAGCTTTATCTGGTACGCCGAATCATTTTGGTGACGCTGGTTTTGTTTGTCGTTGTGGTGGTTATCATGAACGCCGCCAATTTCAGCGCAGATAATTTTAAGCGGTTTACGGCGGAGATTCGTTCCGCTTTTCAGGGATCGGCCGCAGAGCAGGTTGATTTAACCGAAAATTCGCTTAGCCAAACAGGCGTATTTAAAAACGGTATTGTTCGACTGGCTCCGAATGCCGTTACGGTTTACGGGAAGGATTTTACGAAGTATTCTTCTCATACGGTTAGTTTGTCGACGCCGGTTTTGAGAGTGTCAAAAAACTTTATTTTGGCTTTTGACCGGGGCGGAAGTACGGCGTATGTATTGGACAGTTTTCGTATTCTGCATACCTTTACCGGGCTTGACACGATTGTGAACGCCGGAATTTCCGATGACGGACATTTGTTTATGATTACGCAAAAATACGGGTATAAAAATAATTTAACCGTATATAACAGTGCGTTTCAGGATGTCTTCACCTGGGATGCTACGGAGCATTATTTATTAGACGGGGTATTTTGTGAGAAGAATACGATTGCCGTCTGTGCGACCGATATTGATACCGGTCAGATTGCCATGAATACGTTTGTGTATCGGATCAATTATCAAACCGCTCAGCAGACCGATGTGCAGAGTTTGACGGACAGTATGTACGTATCTTGTGCGGTAGGAAACGATCAGGCGGTACGTGTGATGACGGATAAAGGAATCTTTCGGGTTCCGGCCGGTTCGGTAGAGACCGTTGTTGCTTTTGATGGGGTTGAGGTCGGGAAATTTGATTTATCAGAAACTTATATGGCCTATGTAAAAATATCGGATCTTGCAACGGCTCGGCAGTCTTTGACTGTTTTGGATGCTTCGGGGAAGGCTTTGTTTGAAAAAGAGTTTTATCAGATTACAGACCTTATTGTAACGCCGAAAGGTTGTTTTGTTCTTACGCCGGAGGCCCTAACGTTACTGGATTATCATGGCCAGGAAGTGAGTTCTGTGCAGACAGACGGTACGGCTGTACAGGTTTGTTGGGCAGAGGGAAATATTGTTTTAATTTATGCAGATCGTGCGCAGAAAATAGATATAACGCAATAAAGGAGTAGAAAAGTATGGATATCGCAATAGCAGTCGGATTGGATTTGATTATTCTGGCTATTTTTGTAGTTTCTATCATGATTGGTATACACCGCGGATTGCTGAAATCGCTGATCAGTTTTGCCGGAAAAATAGCGGCGTTGATCATTGCGTTGATTTTCTCAGCGCAGTTGGGCGGATATATCAGTTCTCATTTTGTAGAAAAGCCTGTTCGGGAATGGCTGGTTAATCAGATGACGGCTGATCCGTCGGATATGGATACGGAAGCGTCGGAGATTGATTTTGATCAGTTGATCGAAGACAGTCCGGATTTCTTTAAGAATATCTGCAGTTATTTTGGCGTAGACATGAATCAGTTGGCGCAGGAATACGAGGAGTTTAAGTATTCTAATGCTGAGACTGCTACAGAGAATATTATCAATTATATGGTTCAGCCGGTTGCGCTTTCTATTAGTCGGGTTATTGCCTTTTTGATTTTATTTATTATTTGTATGATTGCGGTCGGGCTTTTGTGGTGGCTGTCTTCTATTTTTACACATATTCCGATTATTCGGCACTTTGATAAGGCCGGAGGCGCGATCTTCGGCGTTTTGAGCGGACTGCTGATTTCTTTTATTGTCGTAGCGATTATTCATATCTGTTCTCCCTATGTAATGAAAGATCGCACGTTGGCGGAAAAAGATGCCATCTTTAATCGTACCGTGGTCTACAAGCAGTTTTATAATCATAATCCGCTGACCGGATCGTTTAGTGGGTGGATTGATACGGCAAGTGAGGAAAGTGACGGACAGTAACTGAGACTGTTCAAAAAAGGAGCATTTTTGTATGGGAAAAGAAAAATGGATGAAAGATATTTTGACGATTCCGAATGCACTGTCGTTGGTTCGGATTTTGCTGACTATCGGTTTTTGCATTACGTATTTTACCGAAGAAAAGTTGGCTGCGCTGGTGATTTTAGTGATTTCCGGCATCACGGATGTGTTGGATGGACAGATTGCTAGGAAATATCATCAGATTTCAAATTTCGGCAAGGTGCTGGACCCGTTTGCAGATAAATTATTTACGGTCAGTACAGCTGTTTGTATTTGTATCAGCGGATTGGTTCCGGTATGGCTGCTCTGTATTATTATTTTGAAAGAATTGATTTTAATTATTGGCAGCCTGGTGCTGTATCGCAAAGTGGATGCCGTCATTCCGTCCCGGTGGTATGGAAAGGCGACCACGGTTGTGTTTTTCATCACCTTTATTGTGGCGCTGTTTTGTGAGGCTTTGTCGGTAGATTTACATTTAGCAAGAGTTATTGTAACTTCTTTGTTAATTCTTGCAACCGCACTTGCAATTTTTTCAGTGATCAATTATATTATAATAGCGGTAAGACTTTATCGCGAGCAAAGACAACGTTCTTAGTTTTTTGACGAAAACAGAAAGGTACAACAAGAAAAAGGTTTTTTATTATGGTAATGTGTTCAAGATGCAAAAAAAGAGCTGCAGTCGTTTTTATTACGCGGATAGACGGGAACGAACAGAAAAATGAAGGGCTCTGTCTGAAATGCGCAAAGGAACTCAATCTGCCCAATGTTGACGGGATTATGAAGCAGCTGGGGTTAAATGACGAGGATTTGGATACGATTTCCGATCAGGTCGACGAAATGTTTTCGGAAATGGACGATTCCGACTTTACACCGGGCGGAGCGCCCAGTATGAACTTTTTTAGCAATATGTTAGGGAAGATGCAAAACCAAGCCGCGTCAGATGACGGAGCTATGGATGTGCCGAAAGAGAATATAGATGCTGCAGAAGACGGGAAAAAAGGCGCAAAAGATAAAAAGGCTCCCAAAGGCGAAAAGCTGAAGTATTTGCCGATATATTGTCAGAATTTGACGCAAAAAGCTCGTGAGGGGAAATTGGATCACGTTGTTGGCCGTGATAAAGAGATGCTGCGCGTGATGCAGATTTTGAACCGACGGACCAAGAATAATCCATGTCTGATCGGGGAGCCGGGTGTCGGAAAAACAGCCATTGCGGAAGGTATTGCACAAAAAATTGTTCAGAAAGATGTGCCCGCAAAACTGGCGGATAAGGAATTGTATTTATTGGATTTAACATCTCTGGTAGCCGGGACGCAGTTCCGGGGACAGTTTGAGAGCCGTGTCCGCGGTTTGTTGGATGAAGTAAAGCGCGTGGGCAATGTGATTTTGGTGATTGATGAGATTCATAATCTTGTCGGAACAGGCGGTGACCAAGACGGTTCGATGAATGCAGCCAATATGCTGAAGCCGGCACTCAGCCGCGGCGAAGTTCAGGTGATTGGTGCGACGACACTCAATGAATACCGAAAGCATATTGAAAAAGACGCTGCACTGGAAAGACGGTTCCAGCCTGTGATGGTCAACGAACCTTCTATTGAGGATACGATAGAAATTTTAAAAGGGATTCGGGATCACTACGAAACTTTTCATAATATCAAAATTCCGGTGCTGATTTTGGAGCGGGCGGTAGAGTTGTCCGAACGGTATGTCAATGATCGGTTTTTGCCGGATAAAGCGATTGACTTGATTGATGAGGCTTGCTCTAATGCAACATTGAAAAATCCCAAATACAGCGAGCTGTTTCACTGTGTACAGGATTTAAAGACCGCACGGGCAGAAATTGAGGGCTTGGAAAATATAGAAGAAAAAACTGAGGCGGATTATGCGCGGATTGCGCAGATCAAGGCCAATGAATGCCGCCTTGCCGAGCAGGAAAAGAAGCTGAATGATGAATTGAATACGGTGTGCGTAACATTTGATGATTTGGCAACGGTGATCGAATTGTGGACGGGAATTCCTGCGACAACCATCCAGGCCAGTGAAAATGAAAAATTGCGTCATTTAGAAGATGCATTGAAAAAACGCATTGTTGGTCAGGACCGTGCAATTTCCGCAATTTCGGCGGCGGTTCGGCGCAGTCGTTTATCGTTGGTTCCGCGCAAGCGCCCGGTATCCTTTATCTTTACCGGCCCTACCGGGGTCGGCAAAACCGAGTTGGTTAAGGTCTTGTCCAAGGAATTGTTCAACTCTCCGGAGACGTTGATTCGGTTGGATATGAGTGAGTTTATGGAAAAGCACTCCGTTTCACGAATTATCGGTTCCCCGCCGGGTTATGTTGGCTATGATGAAGCCGGGCAGTTGACGGAAAAAATTCGCCGTCATCCTTATTCGGTGATTTTGTTTGATGAAATTGAAAAGGCACATCCGGATGTGTTGAATATCTTGTTGCAGGTTTTGGATGACGGAAAGATTACCGATGCGCACGGCCGGACGGTGTCTTTTGAGCATACCTTGATTGTAATGACGTCAAATGCCGGGTCCAATATGAAGGGCGGCATTGCCGGATTTAATAAAACGACCTCTTTGCTTTCGGAAGAAAAGAGCAAAAAGGCTTTGAGTGAATTTTTACGGCCTGAATTTTTAAATCGAGTAGACGAAATTATCACTTTCGATCCGTTGCCCAAAGAACTGTTTCCGGATATCGTGAAGATTTATCTGGGTGATTTAAGAGAGGGTTTAAAGGAAAAAGAAATTTCGTTAGAATGCAGTGAAGACGCCGTGAATTTACTGGCAGATCTGTCGTACAGCGCAGAGTACGGAGCGCGTAATGTGCGCCGTATCGTTCAGCGAGAAATCGAAGATGCGGTGGTTACGCAAATGTGTAATACGGATTTTGTTCCGTCTGTGGTTTGTGTGGGCGCCAAAGAGGGTAAGATTCAAATTGAATTAAAATAAAAAGAAGACGGGAACATGTTTCCGTCTTCTTTTTATGTATCGGTTTTATAGTAAGATATTTTCTGTTTTAATCTTAAAAATAAGGTGTTTTTTGTCCCCCGATAAAAGGGCCTGCACGAAACGTTTATTCTCCCTTGTTCATCACTCTGTCTACATCTACATGGTCTGCAGATGCACCGCCGGAAGCCGTAAAAGTGATTTTATAGTCGTATTTATCGTCTACATTGATTTCCTGGACCAACTGCGTTCCGTCATCCGATAAAACGGATCCTTCAAACAGTGACTGAAGTTCTGTCAGGCTCTTTCCGTACACATCCTGTCCGTTGATCTTGATGTTCAGTTTCCGGAACGTATCGTTAATGGGAGCAGAGAAATCATAAATAACGCCTTTTTTAAACTCCAATTGATTTTGAGTATAATTAGAAATCGTAATCGTTGCAAACGAAACTCCGCCTTGAGCCAGTTCAATATTGTTATAGGATTGTGCACTGGCCAGTTTTAAGTCGTTGGTATTGATATCGTATTCTTCAAAAGATCCATCGGATGAGTATCCTACTTTTATTTGCTCGTCTACAACCTCTTCGATGGTTGTGACGCTGATACGAATATCTTTTCCGTTTACCGTTACGGTTGGGATCTTTTTGGCTTCTTTGCTTTCGCACCCTGCAAACAGTGCGGCAAGCAGTGTCGTGAATAAGATAACAGCAATGATTTTTGTTTTCATGTGGACTCCCTCTCTATTTCTTTTCTTGATAGATGATCTCTAAAGGCCCTTGACCGGATATGTATGCGATTTCTTTTTCTGTTTTCTCCATAAACAAGACGGATTCTGGTCGGTCAACGGTATCTGAAATTTTTTGAACCGGCATTTTTAAATATCTGCCTTTGGCTGTTACAGCCTTGGTTCCGTCTTCGAGTAAAATTTCTCCCTCTGCTTCAAAAATGCGACGGTTATCCGTGATACGGGCAATGACACGCAGGGTTTGTTCCAGTGGAACAGGTTTTAAAAAACGGGTTTGCATGTCAACGGTAACGCCCCAGGTGTTGGGATCGTAGATAAGAATGGCCCGTCCCATGGTTTCGTCTAACAGTGTTGCGGATATCCCGCCGTGCAGCCGTTGCGGATAACTCTGATATTCAAACTTAGAGTAGGCCAAACAAATCAATTCATTCTTTTCGGTTTCGTAAAACATCGATTGAAACCCTAACTTGTTGTCTGCGCCGCAAACAAAACAGTCATGACTGCTTTCTTGCCGTTTTCGTATTTTTTCTAATGTGTCCGTTGGTTCCATTTAAATCCTCCGTTCCTGCGAAAATAGAAAAAACATCGCAATGTAAAGTTTTAAATCGGTATACATCGGAACAATCCCGATGATCGTACAAAGTATAGCTGCAGCGTTTTTTGCGGTTTCGGCCCAAAAGAGAGATGCTCCGTTTGTGAGTAAAAACTCAAATAACGCCTGTGAAGGTAGTCGCACAATAGCGACGGAAAGTAAATACAGCAATACCAGTAATAGCAGTAGTTTGATAAAGTCAAAGCCATATTGCTGCAATAAACGTCCGGTTTTTTGAAAGTTTTGACGGAGCCCGCGGTTGCCGGTTAAACAAACAAAGATGAAAAACGGAACCAAAAGGGCGTTAATGCAAAAAGTAATGGCTATGGTCGCTTGATATAAATACGGAAAGGGGATTGCAAGCAGCGCAACGGCATTTGCAGCCGTATAAAGAAGTGCCGCAGGCAAGATCGTACTCAGTGGCGTTGGAGAATTTGCAAACGGCGTATATTTATTTTTATAGTGTTCGATTCTTTTATAGATAAAAAGAAAGGCCACAAAAACGCCAACCTGCGGCAGAATACAGGATAAAACTCCGTTTTCTGCCGCGGTGCAGATTGCTTGAATAAGGGTTTGAAGAATCCACCAAAAAAGCTGGCATAGGACGTACATCGGAATCAGATGACGATAATTTTGGCGGATAAACGCCGCTGCTTTGGCACTTGCTGTTTTTGCTGCTGTCATATGGTCTACATTCTCTCTTTATTAAAATCCTCGTCCGGCTCCTCCGCCGGAGAACCCTCCGCCTCCGCCGGAACTTCCTCCAAAGCCGCCTCCGGAAAATCCGCCGCCGCTAAAACCTCCAGGGCCCCGCGGGGGACCGAAAAACCAGAATCCTCGGCCTCTTCTCCCAATAAAGAAGATCAAAACAAACAAAACCACCACAACGGTCATAATAATTTCTCCGGCCGAACCGGTTTCTGAGGTGTCCTGTGCTTGGAAGCCATTTAATTCCTCAATCCCATACTCTTGCATCACAACGGATAAGCAAGCGTCATACAGGTGAACAATTCCCGAACTGTATTGGCCGGCTTTGAGTTCGTCTAAGGCGTAGGTGTCAATGAATCTGCCGACTTTCCCGTCATTGAGGCAACCTTCCAGTCCGGTTCCGACCGTTACAAAAATATTTCGCTCTCCATCGCTCAGATATAACACAATCAGCAGTCCGTTATCTTTTTCTTTGTCTCCCAATCCCCATGCATTGGCGGTCTGACGCGCGTATTCCGAGATTTCCTGCCCTTGCAGGTCTGTAGTGGTCAGCACGGCAATCTGTGCGCCGCACGCGGATTGAAGGGCTTGCGAAGTTTGAATAATATGGTCTTTATCTGCTTCGTCTAATACGCCTACCATATCTGAAACATATAATTCACTTGTTGCGGCAGGCGGGGTAAATCCGCACAGGCAAATCCAGATAAGAATCATAGCCGATACGGTATATGCCAATCCTTTTTTCATAGAACTTAGCTGTTAAATAATTCTCCAGCGTCCGGAACGGTTTGCGCGCCCTCGTCTGCCTGGAAGTATTCTGCTTTTTCAAAACCAAATATACCTGCAAAAATATTGGCAGGGAAAGTAATGATCGAACTGTTGTAAGTTTGCGCTTTTTCATTATAGTCTTTCCGAGAAGCGGTAATTCGGTTTTCGGTTCCGGCCAGTTCGTCCTGCAACTGAATAAAATTCTGATTGGATTTTAAGTCCGGATAATTTTCTACCACAACAAGCAGTCTGGATAGCGCAGAAGACAATTCTTCATCGGCCTGCAATTTGTCTGCGGTAGAGTCGGCTCCGGTCATTTTTGCGCGAGCCTCGGTAACGGCGTCGATGACTTCCGTTTCATGTTCCATATAAACTTTTACCGTACTGATTAAATTGGGGATTAAATCTGCACGGCGCTGTAATTGCGTTTGGATATCGGCTTCTGCCGCGGATACTGCTTCGCGTTTTTGTGCCAATCCATTATAGGTTCCGACGGCTGCAATAATGGCGATCACTAATAATGCTGCGATAACAATTAAAACAATCCAGCCGGCTGATAATTTCTTTTTCATAATAATCCTCCGATATTTTTTCTATATTATACTATATCTGTCGAATGAAGTCAATACATTACAAAAAAGGCAATAAATGTCTTTTTGCAAAGTTGCGGGTAAATGATTCTGTGGCCAGTATGGCATTTTCTGTGGGCGGGGTCAGATGATAAATGCCCAGGTCGTCTTTGCCGGTTTTGTGGGCGAATCCGCTTTGTAAAATTCGGGTTCGAACAACCGGATGGGATTTTACTTGATATAGATCTGCAATAAGTTGTCGTTTTGCATTCGTCGGGACGATCCCGATTCGGCTAACCGCTCGTATTGGTTCTATAAAAAAAATGCTGTCTGCATTTGGAAAAATAGCATATCCATGCTTGCCGGTTTTGATGACAGAAAAACGAGTGGTTGGCTGTGCGGCAAATTCTGTAATGCAAAAGCTTTTTCTGAAGAGTTCGTCAGATGTGTTTTGAGCGGTGCAGTTCACGATGATTTGTGCTCTAACCTTTTTTCCGTCTTCGGTTACGGCGGTGTGCTCGTTGATGGGTTGCATAGAGGTTCCTTCATGTAGCAATACGCCTTGAACCGACAAATATTCCGCCAAATCCGAGCAAAAGGGGACGGCAGGCAGGACGGCGGCTCCATTTTTTCGAAGAATGCCGTTGGTTCGTAATTCTTTGTGCGACGGAACCAATGCATTTTTTAAGATGGTACATCCGGGTTGGGGATGATCGGAGTCCGGAAGATTTTTTAAAGCAATCAGCTGCAGTAACGGGATTGGGGTAAGGGGCGTATGATGTCCGATCTGTTTTTGCAGATGGATGATTTCAGAAAAACTTTTTTGTTGTTCTGTCATAGAATCTGCATCAGGGCCGTCATATTTGGCCATAAATCCGCTCAGGTAGCGCGTCTTGCCGGAAGCAATAATGTTTTTTTCGGCCAGCAGCGTTTCAATTTTGTTTTTATTGAGTATATATGCCAGCAATAGTCCGCATAGACCTCCTCCGATAATCAGAACTTGCGTGGACGTGTTTTGACGGAGTGGCTGGAACGTCATGCGTGTATCTTTTCCGGAGAAAAAATCAAATTTCATCAAAAGTCACCTCACTTGCATTTTTGCCGGATTATTCCCATTTTATGCTTGACAATCCTGGAATGAAATGGTATGATTATCGGAGAGGTGTTTTTGGATGCGAAAAGGGTTTATGGCGGGCTTTTCCGTCTTTTTATGTTTGATTCTTTGTGCCTGTTCGTCTTCTCAGCGGGAGTACGGATATTTGCCGGTATACGATGAAAATGTTGAGTCTTCTGTTTTGACGTTGCAGCAGGGCCAGAATATATCTTTTACGGTACAGATTGACCGGGAATGGTGTGGGCTGCAAATAGCGACGCCTGTTTCAACCGAAACGCCGCAAACGATGAATATTTCGGTTTACCGATATGCTTCGGATTATGCGTCTACCGTTGCATCGTCAGAGCGTTTGGTCGGACAGCAGTTGACCTGTTCCTTGCCGGACTCACAGCAGACTTTGTATTTTGACCGCATGGAAAGCGGAACGTATCTGATTATGATAGAAGCTACGTCTGAAACGGCAGAATTGCGAGGATATGCGGCAGGCGGATCGGTTTCGGGCTTTCAGTTTTTACGAGACGGCGTTGTGCAGGAGAGCGGAAGTGTCGGTATTTGTTTGATTTATGAAATAACAGATTGACCTTATGTTTGAATGAAAAGAATAGAATAAAGAGGTTTTCATGCAAATAGTAGCAAATATTTTTTTATCCATGTTGCCTTATCTTGCGATGGCTATCCCGCTTATAGCCTTAGTGCGTTCGATGATTCTGCGACAGTTTGGGATTCGGGGAATTCACACCACGGTTGTGCGGGAAGTTTTGGTTTGGATTTTTGTTTTATATATTGTAGGAATTGCTTCGCAGACGATATTGCCGGAGGTGGCACTTTCTTCAGAAGGTATTAGTCTTTCCGGCTATGGATATCGTTCGGTCAATTTTGAGTTGTTCCGAATCTTGCAACTTGTAAAATTTGGTGGGGACTATGCATTGATTCGGTATTTTTTGTGTAATATCTTGATGATGGCTCCGATTAGTTTCTTTTCGGACTTGTTATACCATGACGCAAAATGGTATCGCGGAATTCTGATTGGGTTCTGCAGTTCTGTTTTTATTGAATGGATTCAGTTATTTGTCGGACGCTGTTTTGATGTGGACGACATGATGATGAATACTTTCGGGGCAGTGATCGGGGCGCTGTTGTATTTATTGATTGCGCATGCGTTCCCGGCGGCTGTGAAAAAATGCAGAGTATCATATGAAATCAGAGGAGAGGAATAAATTTTTATGTTGGTATTAAAGGACATCTTTAAGGAGTATCGATCGGAAAATTCGGTGGTTCCGGCCTTGCAGGGAATCAGTCTGTCATTTCGGAAGAATGAATTTGTCTGTATTTTAGGGCAGTCTGGCTGCGGGAAGACGACGTTATTAAATATTATCGGCGGTCTGGATCGGTATACGACGGGGGATTTGGTGATCAACGGCCGCTCTACCAAGTTTTTCCGTGACCGGGATTGGGACGCATATCGGAACCATTCGGTCGGATTTGTTTTTCAGAGCTATAACCTGATTCCGCATCAGTCTGTTTTGGCGAATGTTGAACTGGCTTTGACGTTGTCGGGCGTATCTCGTTCAGAACGGCGGAAGCGTGCTGTAGAAGCATTAAAGAGTGTCGGTCTGGAAGACCAGATACAAAAAAAGCCTAATCAGCTTTCTGGCGGACAGATGCAGCGTGTCGCGATTGCTCGCGCGTTAGTCAATAATCCGGATATTTTATTAGCGGACGAACCTACCGGCGCTTTAGACTCGGCAACCAGCGTACAGGTGATGGAGATTTTAAAAGAAGTGGCAAAACAGCGGTTGGTGATTATGGTAACCCATAATCCGGAACTTGCCGAAAAATACGCCACTCGAATCATTCGTTTGCTGGATGGAAAAGTAACATCGGATTCTGCCCCGATGACAGAAGAAGAGGCTCCAGCTGCTGCCCCGACGCAAAAGAAAAAGCAAAAAGCGCCGAAGAAAAAGTTGCCGTCAATGTCTTTCTTTACAGCGCTGTCACTGAGTTTAAATAATTTAAGAACCAAAAAAGGACGGACGTTGATGACGGCTTTTGCCGGCAGCATTGGTATCATCGGGATTGCGCTGATTTTGTCGCTTTCATCCGGCTTGCAGAATTATATCAACAAAACCGAGCAAAGCACGCTGTCCAGTTATCCGATTATGTTGGAAGATACGTCTGTGGATATGGCCGGCATGATGTCCTCGATGATGCAGATGAATACGCAGACTCAGACGGAGCGCGATGAAAATCGTATCTATCCCAATGATGTGTTGACGCGGATGACCGATGTGATGTTTGCCGACACCAAAGAAAATGATTTAAAAAAGTTTAAGGAATATATTGAGCAAAATCAGGAACTGTTTGACACCTACTCCAGTGATATTCAGTATGGTTATGATACGCCGCTGAATATCTATAAAGCCGATACGTCAGACGGCGCGTATCAGGTCAATCCCAGCACGGTCTTTGAAAAACTGGGATTAAACACCTCCATGTCTACCGGAGAGAATGAGGCGATGGATTCGGTGTCCGTGACCATGACTTCTTATCAAAATACGGACGTGTGGACGGAACTGATCCAAAACCAGGAAATTTTAGAAAATGATTATGATGTGATTGCCGGAAGAATGCCTCAAAAATATAATGAGGTCGTTGTGATCGTCAACCAGGATAACGAGATCAGCGATTATACCTTGTACTCGTTGGGGTTGCTGGACCCGGAAAATTTGACGCAAGACACGCAGAATCAGTCAGAATCACAGTCGGCTCAGCCCGAGTCCTATTCTTATGACGACTTTTTGAATTTAAAGTTTAAATTGTTACTGAATCCGGATTTTTATGAGCAGCAGCCGGACGGAACTTGGGTGGATAAACGGGAAGACGAGATGTATTTAGTCAACCGGATCAATCAGGCCGAGGAGTTGTCCGTGGTAGGTATTTTGCGTCAGAGTTCGGATTCCGGAATGGATAATCAAACCGGATATATTGGATATTTGCCTCAGTTGACGACGTATGTGATTGAAAAAGTAAACAACAGTCCGATCGTTTTGCAGCAGATGCAGAACCCGGAAACGGACGTGTTTACGGGGTTGCAATTCCCGGATCCGGATCAGCCTCAAACGTGTACCATGCAGGATGTTCAAGACTATATGGCAACCCAGCCGGAAACGATGCAGATACAGTTCCAGGCTTGGATCGACCAAATGCGAGCAGCAGGGATGTCGGAAGAAAAAATCGTTGAATTATTTGCAGAATCCGTGTTTGAGAAAGTGTCAGAGTCTACCTATGAAAACAACTTGAAAAGTTTAGGGGTTTCGGATTTAGACGACCCGTCTTCGATTCGCATTTATCCGATTGATTTTGAGTCCAAGGAAGAACTTTCCGCGTTGATTGACAAGTATAATGAAGGCAAGTCGGAAGCGGAACAGATCACGTATACGGATTATATCGGGCTGATGATGTCTTCGATTACAACGATCATCAATTCGGTCAGTTATGTGCTGATTGCGTTTGTGGCTATTTCGCTGGTTGTATCTTCGATTATGATTGGGATTATTACCTATATTTCTGTATTGGAACGAACCAAAGAAATTGGAATCCTGCGCGCGGTGGGAGCATCGAAGCGAGACGTTTCGCGTGTGTTTAACGCTGAAACGCTGGCGGTCGGATTTTCTGCCGGTTTGTTGGGCATTATCGTAACGTTACTGTTGAATATCCCTTTGAATTTGGTGATTGAATCTTTATCCGGAATTTCCGGCGTGGCCGCACTGCCTTGGCAAGGCGCGGTGATATTGATTGTGATCAGTATGTTTTTGACGTTCATTGCCGGATTGATTCCTTCCCGAGTGGCTTCCAACAAGGATCCTGTTGTGGCGCTGCGGACGGAGTAGGATTTTTGGGGATAAGAACAGCAAAGAATCAGATAGATGAAAAATCAAAGTCGCAAGGGTTGAAAAAACGGGTACAGACTATGCATCAAACATGGACTGTACCCGCTCTTATTGTGGCGTGTAATTATTTTCTGCGTAAAAGTGCCAGGGAATTTATTAAAAACAAGCCCCATAATGGTTTTGAAAATGTTTTTGCGCAATCTCAAAGCCGAAGAATATCAGTCGTGGCATTGTCCTGTTTCCGCACGGTTTTCGGCAAGATCGCTCCGAAAGATTTGTGAGGTGTTATCCTAAAAGACAGCCAATCGTGCGAATAGCAGATTATGGGTTGCTGATGGTATATAAAACAGCTTCTGCCGGCTCTATGGTAAGAGAGAGCGTGCTGGTTTGCTGTGTTTGTCCCGTATCAAAATCTGTGGCTTTTACGGATTGCGGAAACGTGATGCTTCCGGTTGTAGGCTGCGTGTCGTTGACTTGCAGGTTGACGATAAGCATGTATTGGTTTTTGGCGTCGGTAAACAGTCCGATCAGCAGCGTCCCGGAAGTATCTACGGTAAAGTCTGCGTCGGCTAAATGATCCAGATAATATACGTTTTCCTGTCTCAGGCCCAGTCCGGTTTGGTAGACGGCTTGCGAGGTTTTGTTCAGCAAAAAGTTCCCCATGGCTTTGACGCGCATGTTGATGGCGGTTAAGGCATCATAGTTTTCACTTTTTTCTCCGCTTTCGGTGACCAGTGCGCCGTAACTGGTATAATAACTGAGTCCTTTCACCCCGTAGCACAGGGCGGCATACATCTGTCCTTTTGTCTTTTCCACCGTCATAAATTCGGGCGTCTTATTTTGCAGATCTCCCACGGCCTGGAAATAAAACCAGAAAGGTTTGGATGTTTCCAAAGATTTTTTTCTTAAGTATCCGAGGTCCTGCCATAAACTGCTGCCAACCAGTTGTGAATTTTCGTCAGTGTAGGGATAATAATCCATTGACAAAACCGGGGGATCAATGGTTTTAAGATAAGTATCTACATAAATGGGATAACGGCCAGAAGCCCAGTCATATTTCCCATAACTGGGATAGATACACGAAAACGCCAATTTTTGCGGCGCCAACTTTTGAAATGCTTGTTTAATTTTTGCGGTATTTTCGAATTGTTCCATGGTGGGTTCGTCCCAGACATAAAATCCGATATTATATTGATATTTTTGCAGATTTTGTACGGTTTGTTCTGCGATTTGGTCTGTAAACGGCGGAGCCTGGTCTCCAAACCCACTGTACTGTGTCAGATCCTGCGCTAAGTTGTTTAGTTTGATCTCTTCGCAGACTTGAAGGGAGGTGTCTAAAGCTTGTCCGGAAAGGAACGTCAATTCTACCAGATTGATGCCGGATTCTTTAGTGAGCGTTAACATCTTGGTGTATTGTTGCTTGTCTGCGCTCCCGCCTACGGCAAAAAAGGTCGATAAAACAAATTGATCCTGCTTTCTGACAACGCCGCAGGAAGATAGCAGCAAAACAGAAGTCATGGCCAGTGTAATGGTTTTGAATATCCGTTTCATTTTCAAACTCCTTTCTGTGCAGGGAAGATGAAAAAAATACAACCATTTGTTTTATGCACACAAAAAGCCGGACCAAGTTATTGGTCCGGCTCTTTTTTACAGGTTGTAACTGTAGCTGAGCCGTCCCATCGGCAAGCATTTTCCTGTAATGTAATAGTCGTTGATGTCTTTGATGTGTTCTACGCTGTCTGCCACTTTAAAATAGATGCAAGGACAGTTTTCGTCAGCGCCGATCATGTCCCGAGGAATCTCAATCTGCATTTGATTTCCTTGTACACTCATTTCAATGGTTTGATACGTAATTGTGTTGCCGGATTGATTAAGTTTGTCGCAAGAACCCGGCTGCCGGCGATTGATGACATAGGAATAGCTTTCCCAGCCTTGTTTTTTGGGTTCTCCGGCGCTGATGAATAAGTTCATCCAATTCGGCATATGCTCTTGCGTGATATCCGATTCTGTTTCAATCAAGAAATAAAGATTGTTGATGTCGTGGGTGACTTTGACACGCTGAATATTATTTGCGGCAGGATCCGTATGATAGGTGAGTCCTTCTTGTACGGTTTTGCCGTCTCTTTGCGGATTTTTAAGATTTAGTGCTTCGTAAACGCAGTCGACGTCTTCCCATTGTTCGGCGCCTGCGTGGATATCGATGGTTTTTTGTTTGTTTTGCGATTTTTCTTCCGATTGTCCTTTAAATTTCCGGATATTTCGAATCATTTGCAAATAGAAGGCGTCCTGATACCCGCCCCGCATCGGTTCGATATCTCTGGAGTATTCTTCATTAAAGCAATCAATAAAAACAATATTGCCCTCGTGATAGATCTTTTGGGCGCCCCATTCGTTCCAGCCTGTAATAAAGACGTTTTGAGCGTCTTGCTGCATGGCGTTATCCCATTGGCTTTGGAAGTTTTGTCCCAGCCGATAACTTTCATGATTTTCATGACCTTGGTGATCGTATCCGCGACCCCAGTTCCCGTCACACAGGCAAAATCCGCCTTTGCTATGCTGCGCTACAGAAACGCTCATAAATTTCCCGTGCAGTGGTTGGGGAAATACCCATTCCATCCAGGGGAACCCGTTTTCAAAAAATCCCTCATTCGGCCACTGGGCCTTCCAGATATCAAAGAAGTTTTCGATTTCAGGATCTAACTGACCGGGATCAATACGTCCTACGATCACCGGCCTTCCGTTCGGCTGATACCATAAATCAGGAAAGAGGTTGGCCTTTTCATAAAAGGCTGCATAGATCGAGGTAATGGTTTGTGCAGAATTGGAATTGGTGTAGCAGGCAATTTTAGGAACGCGCCAGCCTGCTTTTTGGTACTCGTCCAACACACTCATCAGGTTATAGAGTACTTCCGGGTAAAATAATGCGTTGGTGCAGTCGGTCATCAAATAGTCAATACCGGCCATGATAAACATTTCTACATGCTTGCGGATGACAAAGAGTTCTTTGCTTTGATAATATCCGTACAGTGGCTGTCCCCAGTAATGAAAACCCCAAAGAGGACTTTCCTGCGGCCCGCTATGATCCCAAAGTGCCTTGGGATTATGTTCCAATAATTGATCTATATTATAGATTTGATTGTCTTGATCTCCCAACCATAAAAAGTAGAACAATCCTACTTCTTTTTGGTTTTTCTCCTCCCCGCATGTCGTAACGACGCGTCCGTATTCGTCAACACCGCAGATGCGGTTCATACTCAGATTCTGATCCATTTATATCCTCCTCATGGGTAAAATACCTTTTTTATTGTACATGATAACTTATAAAAAAGCAAGAGTTTTTTATTTTTTTTCTAAAAATCTTTGGGAACTCGGTTATAAGGCTATCAGGGGTGTCAAAAACGTGTATTTGAGAACGAAAAATGCGTTTTAATAAAAAAAATGTATACAAATTGTGATTTTGCCATTGACATTTATCACAATTTGTGATATAATAATCTCACAAAAGGAAGAATATCACAACCAAAACCGGAATACATATTATCGGAAAGGTTGTTTTCATAAAAGAAAGGCGGTATAAAAGATGACCGGAGAACTTTGCAATTATCAATCTTATCATAAAAATACAGGATTTGATTTTTCGGATGACGTCCGCGGTCGCTGGACCGGGATGAAGAGAGATGCTCACAAAGCGGTTCGGCGGACTGCCGTTCATGCAGCTCGTGCCGCTAAGAAGTGTCCTCAAAAGGTAGACGGGATGTCTGCTTGGGTTGGGGCTGCAGCAGTGGGGCTGGTTGTCTTTTTGATTTGCGGTCTTTTTTGCGCGGCAGGCAGAGGGTTTAACGGCGGTATCGGCGGAGAAGCGATTCTGGCTGCTGGCATTGCTTGCGGCGTCCGGTTTGGTTATGCCAAACTGCGTAAGCGGTTCTGTAAATAAAATAGCGTTCTGTTTCTTATTTTATTTTTATTCCCACCATATTTTGCCAATAGGCAAAACAAAGCGAGGTCTTTTGCGAAAGACCTCGCTTTGTTTATCAAACATACAAATGGTAAAAAAGATTGTCGTTATAAAATAGAAGAATAACATTCCGTTTCTTGTCCCTGACGGAAATATACACGGGGGACGCGCTTCCCGATCAGACAGGGGACTTCGTAGTTAATCGTATGCATTTTATCCGCAATTTCATCGGCGGTGATTTGCTCTGTTCCGTCTGTCCCGATTAAAGTAACCGGTTCGCCCCGCTGAACCGAGGGCAATTCGGAAACGTCGATCATGCACTGATCCATGCAGATTCTGCCAATAATATTGGCACGCTGCCCGCGGATCAACACTTGCCCGGTATTGGATAAAAGACGGGAATATCCGTCTGCATATCCTACTGGAAGGGTCGCGATGGTCATCTTCTTTTTTGCGGTAAATGTCCGCCCGTAACTAACGGTGGTTCCCGGCGCAATTTGGTGAACTTGTGAGACCACGGTCTTCAGTGTTAACGCCGGACGAAGCCCAATGTCCTTTGTTTGCGGGTCGGGTTTGAGTCCGTATAAGATGATTCCCGGGCGCACCATATCCAGGTGCATTTGGGGATGGTTGATGATTCCTGCAGAGTTGCATACGTGGCGGGCCCGAAATGAAACATTTTGGGCGGCAAGCTGTTCGGTTACTTTACAAAAATGATCAAATTGCTCTCCGGTAAAAGCATTCTCTGGTTGATCCGAACAAGCAAAATGAGTAAAAATCCCGTCAAAAATCAGGTGGTCCGAAAATTCCCGATACATTCGAGCAATCTGTTGGACAGTGGAAGAGATACTGTTGTCATCTTGCGCGGAAAAACCCAGCCGCGACATTCCGGTGTCTAATTTGATATGTACGCGCAGCGGTTTTTTCATTCTTTGAGCATGTTCATACAGTTGCTGTGCATATTCATAAGAAAATACGGTTTGAATCGCACTGCATGCCAATAAATCTTCTGTATATTGCGGGGGCGTATATCCCAAAATCAGGCAATCCTTTTGGATTCCTTGTTCGTATAATTGGATCACTTCATCAATTTCCGATAGGGCAAACATCCCCACATACGGTGTTAGAGTTCGGGCAATCACCGGTGCGCCGTGTCCATACGCGTCGGCTTTGATCACGCCGATAGACTGTGCTCCGTTTTTTAACAGACTGTTGATTTGGATGATGTTGTGCTCGATGGCGTCCAAATCGATTTCCGCCCAAGTGCGGCGATGATTTTTTAGCATAAAAAAGAATGTCCTTTCTTTACTCGAAATATACAACGGTATTGTGATATTCGAGTTTTTGAGGTTCTACCGTGTTTTTGTCTAAGGTCAGACAAAACGGCGCAAGATATTCGCCGCTAAGCTGAATGGTTTTGTCCTGTGTTTGAGTTTTGGTTTTGATATCCTTTGTCATAATTTTATACAAGACTTCTCCCAGTATAAAAACAGAATTTTCTTCAAACAGTACATCAGACTGGATTTTTAGCCCGTCAAACTGTATGGTTCGCGTTTCGATATCTACTGTGACCGGTTTGGTCAGAACCCCGGAAGAATCTGTGACGGTTAATGTTTTGGGAGTGAAGGTCAACGTATAATCTTCCGTATGGGCGGAGTAGGTATAATCTGTTTTGAGTTCGAACCGAGAAGACTCGGAGAGGTCTGTTTCTTTTTCGCATCCTGTTCCCGTAACAAGCAGCAGAATCGATAAAGCTGCCATCAAAAACATTTTGCGCATGGGTGCCCTCTATTTCATTAGATTACCGATTTCCCCGGGCAAATCTGTCGGCAGCATTTGAGCTGCGCTGAATCCTTTTTTCAGTAAGGAGTCGGCAGCTTTTCCATGCAGGTACACACCGAGTGCCGCTGCATCCAAGGCCGGATAACCTTGAGCCAGCAGGCTGCCAATTACCCCGGCCAAAACATCGCCGCTGCCGCCTTTTGCAAGACCGCTGTTTCCGGATGTGTTGATATAAGTAATTCCGGAAGGCGACGCGATAACGGTATGATGTCCTTTTAATACCACCGTGACTCCGTACTCTGCGGCAAAAGACCTTGCAGTTCCGATGCGATCCGCTTCGACTGCGGCAACATCCTTTCCGATGAGCCGAGCCATTTCAAGCGGGTGGGGGGTAATGACTGCGCAGGAAAATTCGTGCAATATATGCATATGTTTTTTTTCACTCAGATATGTCAGCGCATCCGCGTCAATTACGCAAGGAAGATCTGTTTTTGCATACTTTTTGATTACGCGCGCCTTCTTGCCCAGACCGCATCCGATCACCGCGGCTGTTGCTTTAGTTTTCTGGGTTCGGTTGACAAAGACCGGTTCACATAAGTGGGTTTGCAGAATGCGGCGTGTCTTTTTGTCTGAGGCCATATAAACCAGTCCGACTCCGCTGCGGAGTGCGCCTTTTGCTGCCATCACCGCAGCTCCAGTCATCTTTTTGCTTCCGCAGACCAGTTGAACGGCGCCGAAAGACCCTTTGTGCGTATTTTCGCCGCGAGGTTTTAATTTTTGTTTTAGTAAGCGGTCATCCGTAGCAAATAGGTAAGGTTTTTGTGCCTGAATCGCTTGTCCCGGCATGCCGATAGAGGCTTTGACGATTTTACCGGCCAGTTGTTTGCCTGGTTGTAAAAAGCAAAACGGTTTATAAGCGGCAAAGGTCACGGTAACATCTGCCCGGACCGCATTTTCACAGGCTGCGCCGGTATTGCAATCCACACCGCTGGGCACATCGCAGGCAATTGTATATTTTTCGCATGCCGCGATCGATAGCGCCGCGGATGTTCGGTCTAATTTTCCATGAAAACCTGTTCCGAACATACAGTCCACTACCATTTGAGCCCGGCGAATCTGCTTTTTGGCTTCAGCCAGTCCCTTTTCGGAAACCGAATAAACCAGATTTTTATCTAATTTTTCATACATGGTTCTGGCGTCTTTAGAGGTAGGAAGCCCTCCGACGGCTAAAACCAGAACTTCTTTGTTTTCGTTTTTCAGCAGGCGCGCCAGCGCATATCCGTCTCCGCCGTTGTTGCCTTTCCCAGCTAGAATGACGGTCAGTCCGGACTTTCCCGTATCCAAACATTCTTTTTTTAACGCTTTTGCCGCTTGTTCCATCAGTTGCAGAGAGGGAACTTTTAATGTTTTTATAGCATATCTGTCACAGGCACGCATTTGTTCGGCGGTGAGAATCGGAGTTGCGTATTTATCCATAAAATCAATCCTCCTGCATCGCGATCACCACTGCTGCTGCCGTGGTATGGGTATGGGTCAGTGTAATTTCAAATTTTAATTTTTGATATTGTTTTTCGGCGTCTCCCAAAAGTTGGATGTACGGTTTTCCCAGCTCGTCGCGCAGAATGGCGATCTCTGACATCTTCAGCCCTCGGAACCCGGTTCCGATCGCTTTGGAAAAGGCCTCTTTTCCACTAAAGTTAGCCGCGGCCGTTTGAACTGCCTGAACACCTTTGGCTGCAATCAATTCCTGTTCTTTTGCGGCATAACATTTTTTCAGAAACGCTTCTTTTTGGATCAAGTCCGAAAACCGGTCAATTTCTGTTAAATCTAACCCGATTCCAACAATGCGCATTTTATCGTACCTGCAGGTGCCGGGTATACTTTTTTAAGTCTTCCAAAATGCGTTCTTCAGGCTCAAACAACACCAGCGTCAACCCTTTAGTCGGGTGTTTCAATACAGCGTAGTATACCGTTGCGTCCGTATTTGAAGTAACGTCCACTTTGCAGTCAAACTGCCGGTGCGACAGTTTTTCCCGAACACTTTCCGAATAAGGCCCGAACTGTTCAAAGTTTTTAGCGTTAATTGTAATCAGGCGAGAACGCATCGTCTGGCTGACAATTTTATCAATATCAATTTCGCCGCTCAAATAGGTATATTCAAATTCGACGTTGAAGTTGATCAAGACTTTTTTATACCCAAAATAAATAATCGCAAAAGCCAGCAGGGCACCGATAAGCGCCCCCAATGCACCGGGGATTGCCATACGGAATCCGATAATAGATGCCGTTCCAAGCAGTAGAATCGCCACAATCGTAAGTACTTGTAACACGGCTGTTTTGACTGTTTTCTTTCGCTTGTAAAGTTGTTCTATGACAAAATCCATTTTGTCCTCCAATATCAATGCACAGATATTGTTTAGATACCTGTGCATGGTTGTCAGCTGTTTAAATATTCACGCACAAGCGTTTGCAGCAATTCGTCTCGGTCGATTTTTCGAATCAGACTGCGTGCGTTTTTGTGGTTTGTGATGTAGCCGGGATCTTCCGACAATAGATAACCCACAATTTGATTGAGCGGGTCATATCCCTTTTCAACAAGGGCATCATAAACCTGGGTTAAAATTTTTCTCATCTCTGCGTCTTTACTGTTTTTTAAACTAAATGTCATGGTAGAATCCATGCTGTTGATGTTGTCGTTCATTTATCCGGCCTCCTTTTTTATTTTCTCAGTTGTATGTCGTCTTTTTCTAATCCGGTTAAAATTTGAGTCATAATCGAATCGATTTCTTCATCTGCCAGCGTATGATCCGCGCTTCGGAGACTGAGAGAATAAGCAATGCTCTTTTTCCCGTCGCCGACCTGTGAGCCGCGGTATACATCAAATACGCGGATACTTTCTAATTCTTTGCCTGCATATTTTTTGATTTTTGCTTCGATATCTCCGGAATAGATCTCTTCAGCGCAAACCAATGCCAGATCTCGGTTTACTGCCGGGTATTTGGGGATTGGTTTATATTCTGTTTTTGCCGAATGGCATTGATAAAGTGCTTGAAGTGGCAATTCTATCAAATAAACCGGAACATCGATCTCGTAATTCTTTTGCACGGTCGGATGAACCTGTCCCAGAATACCTAACAACCGATTTCCGCTGTAAACTTCGGCACATCTGCCCGGATGATAGTAGGATGGGGGCGTTTGCGGTGCTTTGTAGGAAATGTTCCGAATATGCAATTCGGATAAAACGGCATCTACTTGGCCTTTGACAGAGAAGAAATCTGCCTGTTTGCCGTACAATCCCGCCGTGATGATTTTGGGCTCGCGGGGAAGTTCCTTTTCATCTTCCTGTTTCAGATACACCGTTGCCATTTCATATAATGCCACATTTTCAGCACGATATGAGAAATTACGCGCCAATACTTCCAACATGCTCGGAACGGCCGTCGTTCGCATCACAGACGTATCTTCTCCGAGCGGATTTTGAATTTTTAAGAAGTTGCGCAGTTCCGAATCTTGAGCAAGCAGCAATTTGTCGTAAACCTTCGGGCTGATAAAGGAGAAGGTCATCGCTTCGCTGAAACCACAGGAACGGAAAAGTACGCCCACTTTGCGCTCAAATTGTTGTTCGGCGGTCAGACCTTCCGGCTCAACCAGCCCCTTAAAACTTTCTGACGGAATACGGTCATATCCGTAAAACCGTGCGACTTCCTCCGAAAGGTCATATTTGTTTTCGATATCCATTCGGAAAGAGGGAACCAGGACCGTGTCGTCTTGGATGCCAAATCCCAGTTGCAGCAAAATCTGTTTCATCTGTTCAGCGGTCGCTTCAATGCCTAAATGCCGATTAATCCAATCCGCTTCTAACGCAATCTTTTTCTGTTCTTTGTTGCTGTAGTCTAAGTCGATACTGTTTTTGGAAACTTTCCCGGCGCCGAGCATCTCTACCAATTGGCAAGCTCGATCTAATGCCTGCATGGTTTGTCCCGGATCCAAGCGTTTTTCAAACAGGGAAGAGGCGTCTGTGCGCATTCCCAGTTGTTTTGCTCCTCGACGGATTGTGGTGCCGTCAAAATTGGCCGACTCAAAAACAACCGTTTTGGTGTCGGGCTTAATCTCGCTGTTTTCTCCGCCCATGATGCCGGCAAGGCCAACGGCTCTGCATGCATCTGCAATGACCAGAATGTTATCGGTGCAGGTGTGCTGCTTGCCGTCCAGCGTCACAACCTGTTCTCCGTTTTGAGCACGGCGAACGACGATCTTGCCTCCTGTAATGCATTCGTAGTCGAAAGCATGCATCGGCTGACCATATTCTAACATCACGTAATTGGTGATATCTACAATATTGTTGATCGAACGGATGCCGTTTGCACGTAGCCGCTCTACCATCCAGGACGGGGACGGCCCGATTTGAATGTCTGTAACAACACGGGCGCTGTAGCGCTGGCAAAGGTCCCGATCTTGAATTTCTACTTGCAAATAATCATGGATGTCTGCACCGTTTCCCTGTACTTGAGGTGTTTCAAGATGCAGCGGCTTTTGAAATGTTGCAGCGGCTTCTCGGGCAATGCCGATCATAGACAAGCAGTCCGAGCGATTGGTTGCAATATCCGCTACAAATACGCAGTCATCCAAGCCCAGCACTTTGCAGACATCGGTTCCGGGAACCCCGTCTTTTAAAATTAAAATACCGTCTTCGATAGCATCCGGATAATCTGCCGCTGTAATACCCAGCTCCGATACAGAACACATCATTCCGCACGATTCCACTCCGCGCAGTTTTCCTTTTTTGATGTGAGTTCCGCCCGGTAAATCTGCTCCGTCTTTGGCAACGGGAACCAAAGCCCCTTCAAATACATTTTTGGCCCCGGTCACAATCTGAACCGGTTCTTCCATGCCGACGTCTACCGAGCAAACAACCAATTTATCTGCATTTTCATGCGGTTTGACAGACAAGATTTTGCCCACAACGACGTTCCGGATTTCATCAGAAGGTTTTGTATAACCTGTTACTTCTGTTCCGGTCATACACATCTGATGAACAAATGTTTTTTCGTCTACATCTACGGGCGTAAATTGTTGTAACCATTTATAAGAAATATTCATTGTTTTGTCCTTCTCCGTTAAAAATTGTTTAAAAACCGGATGTCATTGTCAAAGAACATTCGGATATCGTCAATTTTATATCGCAGCATAACCAGCCGCTCCAATCCCATACCAAAGGCAAAACCGCTGTATTCTTCCGTGTCGATTCCGCAGCTCTCCAATACTTTGGGATTGACCATGCCGGCTCCGCCGATTTCGATCCACCCTTCGCCTTTGCAGAATTTGCAGCCCTCGCCGCCGCAGCGGAAACAGCTGACGCAGATTTCGCAGGAAGGTTCTGTGAACGGGAAATAATCCGGACGAATTCTCGTTTTTACATTTTCGCCAAAGAGTTTTTTTACAATCACTTCTAAAGCGCCCTTTAAGTGTGCCATTGTGATTCCTTTGTCAACAACCAGTCCTTCGATTTGATGGAAGATCGGGGAATGGGTTGCGTCAATTTCGTCAATTCGGAACACACGGCCCGGGGAGATAATCCGGATCGGTGGTTTTTTCTTTTCCATCGTCCGTACCTGTACCGAACTGGTTTGAGTACGCAGCAAAATTTCCGGAGAAAAATAAAACGTATCCTGCGTATCTCTGGCCGGATGGTGTTTGGGAATATTCAAGGCTTCAAAGTTATAATGGTCATACTCCACTTCCGGACCGCTTTCAATCGAAAAGCCCATGGACAAAAAGACGTCTTTGATCTCGTCTAATACTAAATTTAACGGATGTTGCTTGCCGATAACCGTTGGGGTCTTGGAAAGGGTTACATCCAGCTTTTCGCTTTCTAATTTTTTCTGAAGTTCGATTTGTGCAATTTGGTCCTTTTTGGCTCGAAGCATCGATTCGATGGCAGAACGAACTTCGTTGGCAACTTGTCCGACCTTTGGCCGTTCTTCTGGGCTCAATTTGCCCATTTGGGACAACAGTGCCGTAACGGCTCCTTTTTTCCCGAGATATTGAATACGCAGCGCCTCTAACTGTTCAGAACTTTGCGCTGAGCAGATGGCCTCTTCGGCTGCTTTTGAGATATCTTGAAGTTGTTGTTGCAGCATAATGGAATATCACCATGTTTCTATAAAAATATAATTTAATATATCATACCATATTATGCAAAATTTTTCAAGGGTCAAGTTCCTTTTTTCGGACGGTATTTTGGAACATTTTTGTATATTTTTTATCTGTCAAAGACAAAATAGAAGAAAAGGAGCTGATTTTTGTGAAAGCGATCATTATGGCAGGCGGAAAAGGGGCCCGCTTAAGACCTCTAACCAGTGATTTACCCAAACCGATGGCACCGCTGCTCGGAAGACCTTGTGCGGAATATGTCATTGATTTGTTGCGGCGAAATGGGATTGAAGATCTGGCTGCGACCGTGATGTATGAAAAAGAAAAAATGACGGACTTTTTATCGGCGCACAATGTGCGCATTTTTGAGGAGAAAAAGCCGCTCGGAACCGCAGGAAGTGTGAAAAATTGTGAATCTTTTGTAGACGGCGATTTTTGTGTGATCAGTGCCGATGCTGTTTGTGATTTTGATTTGTCGGCCGCGGTTGATTTTCATCGATCTCATGGCGGGATTGTGACCATTGTCGTCACACATGTACAGGATCCGTTGGAATATGGCGTGTGTGTGCTCAATGAGCAAAAACAGATTACAAGATTTATCGAAAAGCCGTCGTGGGAACGAGTCTATTCCGGAACGGTAAACACCGGCGTTTATCTGTTCTCTAAAGAGATTTTTAATTATATAGAGCCAGGGAAGCGTCTTGATTTTTCGCAAGATATTTTCCCGGAATTGATGCGTCGAGGACAACCCATTTATGGTTACGAAGCCAAAGGATATTGGTGTGATATCGGAAATCCGAGAGCCTATTTGCGTTGCCAGTTCGACCTGTTGGATAACAAGACCAAGTTGCCGTTACCTGTTTCCGGAACCCCTCGCGGTGCTACGGTGATTCCGCCCTGTTTTATTGGAAAAAACGTCAAGGCAGACGGGGCTGTTATCGGGCCGTACGCCGTCATCGGCGATGATTGTATTTTAGAACCCGGTTCTCGGACGGAGCATAGTGTGGTATTAAACGGGACCCATATTTGCGACGGGGCTGCGCTGCGCCGTTGTGTGATTGGTTCGGATTGCGTGATTGGACGCAATGCCAGTATCGGAGATTACAGTGTGTTGGGGTCGGAATGCCATGTACAATCGGATTGCGTCGTGGGGGCACAAAGCCGTATTTATTCCAAAATTACACTGCCGGAAGGCGGCATGGTACGGGGGAATGTATTTCGAGAATTTCATTGTTTTGATCCGGGGGCGAGCAGCGGTGCAGATTTAAAAACAGAGTTGTCTGTTTTTCCGCGGATCGGGGCTGCGTTTGGCAGTATTTTTAAAGGAAATATTGCAATCGGATACGAAGATGATGAGATTTGTTCGCAGATGTTTGGGATTGTATCTGGAATATTAGGCAGCGGTAGCAATGTTTTGAGTTTAGGCGCTTGTGATAAAAACGTTTTGCGGTATATCGTGCGTGTGTATGGGCTGGATGCGGGCGTTTTTGTGGGGACCGATCAAATTTATCTGTATGAGGAGGACGGCCTTCCTCTTTCCAGTCAGAGCCAGAGGGCGTTTCGCAACGTGTTCGAAATGAATGACTTTGCCTGTGTTCAAAGTGGAAAATACCGGCGGTTTAAAGGATATTTAAAGACTTATATGGATCGCTTAAAACAGTATGCTGTTAACATTCGTCCTTTGAATATGCACATTTTAGCTCCTGAATTTGTTACGCAGATTATTCCGTCTCGTACCAATGACACTGCCCAGCGGCTTTATGTCGGGGACGGGTTAACCGTAGATGAGTATCCGCAGCGAATTGTACGTTGTGCGGTTGTGGTCGCATACGGCAGAACGTACGGACGCGTTTATATCCCGTATGATTTTCCGTCTGTGATTGACGAGTTAGGTCAAACATATGGGTTTGAGGTGATTCGTTTAACGTTAGATGATGCCGATCGCAGGCGGCTGTATGATATGACAGACCCCAATGTTATGGCGGTTGTGCTTTGCCGGTATTTATCGAAAAATCATCTGACATTTGAAGAACTTGCAAAGAGTTTGCCGCGGTTTGCCGTATATGCCCGGGATATTGAATGTGAGACGGATAAGTGTTTGTTGATGCAGCATCTTTCTACTATGGCGGACACGGAAAAAGAGTTGATAGAAGGCATAAAAATTATTGACGCACCGGGCCATCGCAGTGTGCGCATCGTTCCGAAACGCGATCTGCACGGCTTCCGTTTGATTGCGGAAGCGGCCAGCACCGAGGCGGCTGCGGAGATCTGTGATTTTTATGTAAAAAAGATGAAATCGGATGGCATTAACGTTGACATCCAGGAATAAATCTGTTATAATAGTCAAAGATGTATATGGGGAATGGTGTCTGATAAAAAGGGCATCTTCCTAAAGGAATTTTTCTTTAATATATTCTTGGTAACGGCGAGTTGCGGTTGAAACATTCGGGTTTCATGCCGCGTCTCACAAAAATTCAACATTCGGAAGCGGCCGGAAGTAAAAAAGATGTTTAGTTCCGGCTCTTCCGCTGTGTTTTGCCGTTGGATGGATATAGCTACATACATTTATTATATCTTACGGTTTCAGGAGGTAAATCTGATTGAAGAAAATTGAAAAAATAAGAATTATACCGCTCGGGGGATTGAATGAGATTGGCAAGAACCTGACTTTGGTGGAATGTGGGAAAGATATCATTGCCATCGATTGCGGTTTGGCGTTTCCGGACGAGGATATGCCGGGGGTCGACTATGTCATCCCGGATATGCAGTATATTTTGAAGAATTTGGATCGATTCCGCGCCGTGTTTTTAACGCACGGTCATGAGGACCACATCGGTGCGATTCCTTATCTGCTGCGGCAGGTGAACGTGCCGATTTACGGAACACGGTTGACGCTGGGCATTGTGCGCAACAAGCTCAAAGAGTTCCGCTTAGATAAAAAGGCGCAGTTGAATGAAGTCGCGCCCGGCAACTGTGTAAGCCTGGGCGGATTAAAAGTCGAGTATATCCATGTCAATCACTCGATTGCTGATGCGGCCGCTTTGGCGATTCATACGCCTTGCGGTGTGATTGTGCATACGGGAGATTTTAAGATTGATACCACCCCGATCCAAGGTCAGATGATTGATTTGGCGCGTTTTGGCGAACTGGGGCGGGAAGGCGTGTTGGCTTTATTATGTGAGAGTACTAATGCGGAGCGTCCCGGATTTGCGATGAGTGAACAAAAGGTCGGCGGTTCGTTGCGCGGGATCTTTCGTGATGCCGAAAAAAAGCGGATTATCATCGCAACCTTTGCTTCTAACGTAGACCGTGTTCAGCAGATTATCAATGTGGCGGTAGAGAATGGACGAAAAGTGGCGGTCAGCGGCCGCAGTATGGTTAATGTTTTGGAGGTTGCCCGTGAGTTAGGTTATATGAAAGTGCCTAACGGAACTTTGATTGATATCGACCGTGTCAATAAATACGCACCGGAAGAACTGGTTATTATTACCACCGGCAGTCAGGGCGAACCGATGAGCGCGCTGTATCGGATGGCTTATTCCGATCATAAGACGGTAGAAATCGGACCGGATGATTTGGTGGTATTGTCGTCCAATGCCATTCCGGGCAATGAGAAGTTTGTGGGGCGTGTTGTTAACGAGTTGTTCCGGTCGGGGGCTGACGTCGTCTATGAGTCCTTTGCCGAGGTTCATGTTTCCGGGCACGCTTGTCAGGAAGAATTAAAGTTGCTGACAGGTCTTGTAAAACCTAAATATTTTATTCCGGTTCACGGCGAGTATCGTCATTTGAAAAAGAATTCCGTCATTGCTCAGTCTATGGGCATCCCCGCAAAAAATATTGTGGTGGCGGATATCGGAGATATTATTGAAATTGACAGTAAAAAAATCGGTATTGTCGGAACAGTCCCGGCCGGAAAAACATTGGTAGACGGTTTGGGCGTCGGCGATGTGGGCAATGTGGTGCTCAGAGACCGGAAATTATTGTCTCAGGACGGACTGGTTATTATTGCTGTTGTCATCGATGAGCAGCAGCGGATTTTGATGACTTCTCCCGAGATTTTATCCCGTGGATTTGTTTATATTAAAGAAAATGCAGATTTGTTAAACAACGTAAAGGCTTTAACGGTAAAAACATTAGAGGCTTGTGCACATGAAGGGCCTTCCGAGTGGCTGTATAACGCAAAGAGCCGGTTGAAAGACGATGTTTCCAAGTATATTTATGAGCAGACGAAGCGTCGGCCCATGATTTTGCCGATTATTAAAAGTATCTGATTGTTGTATCGATATAGCCCGCAAAGGAATCTTTGCGGGCGTTATCTGTACGGGAGGGATGAACGTGATTGCGAATGCGGCACAGTTAGAAACATTTTTAACGCCATATGCAGACAGCGGCAGAGAAGAAGCGTACGCCGTGTTTTTGGAAGAACAGCTCCGGCAAACCGGGCTGTGTTGTGACGTGACGAGAGATCGTATGAACAATGTGATAGCGCAAATCGGCACGGGCGAAAAACCTTATATTTTATTAGACGCCCATTTTGATGAAATTTCTTTTCTGGTTCGGCGTATCGATTCTTCGGGATTTTTACAGGTTTCCGGTGTCGGCGGCGTGGATCGGCGTTGTTTGCCTGCGGCGAAAGTGTCGGTCAATGGGCTGGATGGTGTATTTTGTTCTGTTCCTCCGCATTTGATGTTAAACCAAGATCGCAGGTTTCCGGAAGTATCGGAAATGTACGTAGATTTGGGCTTGGATTATGAGACCGTCTGTGCCCGGGTGCAGATTGGAGACCGAGTTCGGTTAAAGTCTCGGTTTTGTCCCTTATTGGGCAATCGGATTGCCGGACGAGCTTTGGATAATAAGTTGAGCGTGTACGCGCTTTTTGTTGCTTTAAAAAAATTAGCAGATTCTGAGTCTTTTGAGTCGTTGGCATGGAATATTGCCGTGTTGTTTTCCGCGCAGGAAGAAACCGGGCTTCGAGGTGCTGGTCCGGGTGTGTTCTCGATTTGTCCCGAGCGTGCGCTATGCGTTGATGCGACGTTTGCCGATCAGCCGGGTGTGAAAGACTGTCCGCCGTTGGGCAGTGGCGTGGTGATCGAGCGTTCCGCCTTTTTTGACCGGAATTTTACACGGAGTCTGATGGATTTGGCGGAAGAGCATCAGCTTCCTCACACCGTTCATGTGCAGGCCGGCGCCAGCGGAACCAATGCGGATATATTGCCGTTTTTTTGTGGGGGGATTCCGACCGCGCTGCTTTCGATTCCTATCCGAAATATGCATACGCCGGTCGAGGTCTGCGATTTAGCGGATGTTGAAGCTACGGCAGACTTGATTTGCGCGTATTTGAAGGAGGGACCTCAGGGATGAAAATACTGCAAAAACTTTGTTCTTTAAACGGCCTGAGCGGGGATGAAAGCGAGGTCCGGGCCTATATTTTAAATCAGATTAGTCCCTATTGTTCCGGTCGTGTCGATCCCGCCGGCAATATTTTGGCTTTTAAAAAAGGCCGCAAGCAGCCCAAGCGAAAATTGTTGTTTGAAGCGCATATGGACGAAACGGGTTACGTTGTAACGCGGATTGATTCTTCTGGATTGTTGTATTTGGATTCTGTCGGGGTCAGCGCTTCTGTCAGTGTGGGCAAGGCGGTTTTTGTTCGGGCTACCGCAGAAGGCAGCCGGATGTTGCCCGGTGTTATCGGAGCGGTTCCGCTGCATTTGCTGGAAAAAGAGGATCGCGCAGCGATCCCCAAAATGGAGACGTTGTATGTGGATATCGGCGCTAAGGACGAGCAGGAAGCCCGACAATTTGTGGTAGAAGGGGACAGCGTATATTTTGACGGGCCGTTTGGCTTGATGGGAAATCTGGTTAAAGGGAAGGCCTTAGATGATCGAATTGGGTGTTATAATTTGATCCGAATGATTCAGTCTGATTTGGAATATGATTCTTATTTTGCCTTTTGCGTGCAGGAAGAAGTTGGGTTGCGCGGCGCGATGGCGGCGGCGTGGCATATTCGTCCCGATTTGACGGTGGTGATGGAAACCACCACCGCTGCGGATATCGGCGGAGTAAAACCCTCGGATACGGTGTGTTGTGTCGGCGGAGGGGTCGCGGTTTCGTTTGCAGATCGTGGTACGATTTACGAGCCGCGGCTGGTTGAAAACATTTTTACGTTAGCCCGTGGTCGTCATATTGCCTGTCAGCCCAAAACTATGGTATCGGGCGGAAATGATGCGGCCATTTGGCAAAAAACAGTAGGGGGTAGCCGGGTCGTTACGTTTTCGGCTCCTACTCGGTACTTACATTCGCCGGTCGGCGTTGCTTCGCGTGATGATATAGACGGGATGTTTGAATTGGCCAAAGCAGTAAATGAGGAGGTTGATGCGCTGTGAAAGATTGGATGCAGCAGATTCAGGAGTTGAATCGATTTCCCTCTGTTTCGGGGGATGAGTCTTGTGTGCAGGCTTATCTGCGAGAGCAGATTGAACCGTTTTGTGACCAGATTGATGTAGACGCGATGGGAAACTTGATTGCCACCCTTGGAAAGGGGATCGGTCCTCGTGTCTTGTTTTCAGCGTATGTGGACACTTCCGGCCTGTTGGTCCGTTATATCCAGCCGGACGGGAAATTGTTGGTTTTTCCGGTGGGCGAGTGCCGTTTGTCTCGCATGGTGGGCCGAACGGTTGTGTTTTCGAACGGCGTGTCCGGGATTTTAGAAACCAACACGACAGACGATCAAGAACTTCGCGGCGAAGATTTTTTTGTGGATATCGGAGTTGCAACGGCGCAGCAGGCATCTGAAAAGGTTCCTTTGGGCACCTTTGGTTCGATGAGGCCGGAATTCTTTGTTGGTGCCGACGAATCTTTTTTAACGGCTTCTTTTTTAACCAATCGCGTGGGAATCGTTTTGCAGTTGTCGCTGATTCGTTTTGTCAGAGAGAATCTGTCGCAATTAAAAAATGAGTTTGTTTTTGTTTTTTCTACGCAAAAGCAAGTAGGAAATCGAGGTATTGGCGCTGTGGCGTTCGCTGTGGATCCGGCCTACTTTATTGCTATCGATACCGTGGCGGCATCTTCATCTGAAGCTGATAAAACCGAAGTTCAGCTCGGAAAAGGCGCCGTGATCACGGTTGCGGATAAAGGGGTTGTGAGCCAGACGCAAATGATTGACTTTTTGCACCGGTCTGCAAAAAACGCCGGCGTGGATTTTCAGGATTTTGTGGCTTCAGAAACACAGTCGGAGGCCGGAATGGTTCAGCGTAACCGGGTTGGCGTTTATGCCGCGATGGTCGGGGTCCCGGTTGGGTATCGGAACTCAGGCTGCGAGATGCTTTGTCTCTCGGATTTTGAAAAGGTACAAAAACTGCTACAGACGGCCATTTTGACCGGATTTGATTTTTAAGCGGAGGATGAAAGATGGTACAGGAGACTTCGCAGAAAAAGAAGGGACGCGCGGCGGGGATTATTTTAACGGTGATTGCCGTGGTGATTTTACTTCCCGTTTGTCGTTATGTCATTCAAAAATTGGGGCTAGCCGTTCCGCCTGTTGTGCTGCAATTAGTCGTATTTGTTGCGGCCGGAATCGTCATTGCCAAATTTGTTCGCGATACATATGTTTATCATTATTGTATTGACGAAAAAACATTGCATATTTATCGTTCGGTCGGGCGGTGGGACAGTCCGCTGTGCAGCATTGACGCATCCAATTTTAAAGCGTTGGGTCGCGGCGAACAAGCCAAACAACTGTTGCAGACTGCTCCTGTTGCGGTCAGTCGTTGTTACAGTGTGTATGAACCTCAGAAGGAAACGGTTTTGTTATATCGTACCGGGCTCAAGGATCACGTGGCGGCTGTTGTTTTGATGCCGTCGGACGAGATGTTTGAAAAGATTTCAAAGATTTTGCTTGACAAATCGGATGAAGTGTGATATACTAAGTGAACAAAGAAGAAGAACGTCTGTTCTCACCACTGCGGTTTTGCTGCAAGGTTCATATGTTGGGCGGTATACGCCCGTGTCCGAAGTGATTCGGATCAGTATGTATGAAGGTGACGAACGAGCGTTCGTCACTTGTTTTTTTATTGTGCGGCAAAGTCCGCTATGGAGGTGTATCGATTATAAACGCAAAAAATGCCAAAGGAATGCAAGTAAACGAAGATATTCGTGACGCTCAGGTTCGGGTTATCGGCCCGGATGGCGAGCAGTTAGGGATCTTCTCTGCAAAAGAAGCGCAAATGATGGCTAACGATCAAGATTTAGATCTTGTCAAAATTGCGCCGCAGTCCAATCCGCCGGTCTGTAAGATTATGGACTACAGCAAGTATTGTTTCGAACAGGTAAAACGGGAAAAAGAAGTTCGGAAAAATCAGCGCGTGATTGTTTTAAAAGAAATCAAATTGTCTGTAAAAATCGAAGATCATGACTTAAACACCAAGTTGAATCATGCGGTTCGGTTTTTGAACAGCGGCAACAAGATTAAGGTAACATTGCGGTTTAAGAGCCGTGAAATTCAGCATCCTGAGTTAGGAACCAAGTTAATGGAGCGGTTTGCTGCAGGGGTTTCCGAGTTGGGTGTTGTAGAAAAGGCTGCTAAGTTGGACGGACGGATGATGACGATGATTCTTGCTCCGAAGGCTGCAAAGTAGTTTATGATTGGCATAAAAAGAGTTTAGTATGCTCATTTTATAAGTTTAAAAGAAGGAGTTGTTCAGCATGAAACTGAAGCAGAAGACGCATAGAGGCGCAGCGAAAAGATTCAAAGTGACCAAAAGCGGTAAGGTAAAGATTAACCACGCGTTCAGACGTCATATTTTGACCAAGAAATCAACCAAATATAAAAGAGGGATGCGCAAGGCCAATTATGCAAGCCCTGCAAACGCACCTACAATAAAGAAATTGATTCCATACGCGTAATTTAGGAGGAACAAAAAATGGCTAGAGTAAAAGGTGCGACAACAACGCGCAGAAGACATAAGAAGATTTTAAAACTTGCCAAAGGTTATTTTGGCGGAAAGTCCAAACTGTACAGAACCGCGAACGAAGCGGTTATGAAGTCTTTGCAGTATGCTTATATTGGCAGAAAGTTAAAGAAGAGAGATTTCCGTTCTTTGTGGATTACTCGTATCTCTGCCGCTGCACAGGCAAACGGAATCAACTATTCCAGATTTATTAACGGTTTGAAAAAGGCTAACATTGACCTGAACAGAAAGGTCTTGGCTGAGCTTGCCGTTAGCGATCCGGCTGCATTTACTGCTATTGCAGAAAAGGCTAAAGCGGCTCTTTAATTCAAAACAAGAACAGGAGGGGAATTGTCTATTGGGACAATTCCCCATATTTTATTGGAGGAAAACCTCAATGAAGAAGATTTTAAGCCCGGTACGGCGCGCGGTTGAGGATTATCAAATGATTCAAAGCGGCGATCGGATTTGTGTCGGGGTTTCGGGCGGCAAAGATTCCGTGTTGTTGTTGGCGGCGCTCAAGCAACTTTCCCGTTTTTACCCCAAGCCGTTTTCCGTCTTTGGCGTCACGATCGACACCGGTGCGCCGGATATGGACTTTACGCCGGTTCGGCAGTTTTGCGAGCGGGAACAGATTGAATATGTGGTGCGTAAAACGGATATTTATGATATCGTTTTTGATGTTCGAAAAGAAAGCAATCCGTGTTCGTTGTGCTCTGTGATGCGAAAGGGAGCCTTGAACACGGCTGCCGTGGAATTGGGAGCAAATAAGGTGGCGCTCGGCCATAATTACGACGATGTGTTAGAAACCTTTTTTATGAATCTGATCCACGAGGGGCGAATCGGCTGTTTTCGGCCGGTAACGGATTTGTCTCGTACGGGCCTTTGTGTGATCCGGCCGTTGATTTACATGACCGAAAACAGCGTTCGATCCGGCGTCAAACGGTGCGGATTGCCGATCGTTGTCAATACTTGTCCGGCAAATGGACACACGCAGCGCCAGGATACTAAAGAATTGCTGGATTTATTGGAACAACATTATGACGGAATGAAAAAGCGGGTGTTTGGCGCATTGCGTCGAGCCGATATTGACGGTTGGGGAACAGAGGCACCTCGCCGCAGCAGAAAAATCAAGTAACAGGTTTGCGAGTGGGTTTTGCAAATGCTATTGTCAAACGATATCGAATGTGGTATAATAAACTGTAATAAACGAATATCGTGTTCTTTTTTGTAGGGATAGTTGGAACGTCTCTGTTTTAATAACGGAACGAAGTGTGGAGAAAAGAAAGTAGAGGGGTTTTTATGCACGTTGAGTTACTGACTTATACGCCCGAGGCGCAGGTACTGGTTGCGTGTGCGGCCAAACTTTGTTATTCGGCATCGGATATTGACAGTTTGATGCAAAAACAGACGCCGGAAGCGGTGGAGCGTTTTTTGGATAAACTGGCGTCCATGGGGCATGAAAGTCCATTGGAACATGCTTACTTTACGTTTGGAATCGAAGGCGTTTCGCGGGCGTTGCTGGCACAGATCACCCGGCACCGGATCGCCTCTTTCAGTGTTCAGAGCCAGCGATATGTAAAAAGTGATTGTTTTGAATATGTCGTTCCGCATACCATTGAGCAGAACCCTCAGGCCAAAGCCGTTTTTATCCAGGCTATGGAGAGCGCGCAGCGTTCTTATGATGAGCTTGCGGAAATTTTAAAACAGGACCGATATGAGCAACTGGTTGCACAGGGGGTAGATGCCGAAGCCGCAAAAAAACAGGCGGAGCGCGGCGTATTGGAAGACGCTCGTTTTGTGTTGCCAAATGCCTGTGCAACGAAGATGATGGTCAGCATGAATGCACGCAGTCTGCTGAATTTCTTTCATCACCGTTGCTGTAATCGGGCGCAGTGGGAAATTCGAGAATTGGCAACTCAGATGCTGTTGTTGGTTAAGCAAGTAGCGCCCACGATTTTTCGCAAGGCGGGTCCCGGTTGTGTCAGTGGTCCCTGTCCGGAGGGATCCATGTCGTGCGGACAAGCCGCGCAGGTGCGGAAGTATTTTGCAGAGTTGGAGCAGAAGAATGGGTAAATTGTTTATTGTTGAGGGTATTGACGGCAGCGGAAAAACCACGCAGATTGCGGCGCTCAAACAACGTCTTGAGCAGGAGAATAAGCGTGTGATGCAAATTAAATTTCCGATGTATGAGCAGCCTTCCTCGGCCTTGATTCGGATGTATCTTGCGGGGGAATTCGGCAGTCATCCTCAAGATGTGAATGCGTATGCCGCATCGTCATTTTATGCCGTAGACCGGTATGCGTCATACAAGAAGTTTTGGGGACAATTTTATCAGGATGGCGGCGTGATTATCAGCGACCGGTATGTGACGTCCAATATGATTCATCAAGGTTCTAAACTGCCTCCGGAGCAGGTTCCAGCTTTTTTTGAATGGCTTTGTGATTTTGAATATCATCGGTTGGGATTGCCGCAGCCGGACCGCGTGTTCTTTTTAGATGTTCCACCTCAAGTCAGTGTCGGACAGGTCGAACATCGATATCAGGGCGATGAGCAAAAAAAAGATATTCATGAAAAAGATCTTGCCTATCTTCAAAAATGTTATGAAATGGGCATTTTTGCCTGTGAAAAAGGTTTTATGACACGTATTGAATGTGTGCAATCGGGAAAAATGAAGAGTGTGCAACAGATCAATGATATTTTATACAACGAGGTGTTAGCGGCTTTTTGCTGATTTATGCTTAATTTTAGAGATGTTTTATTAGAAGACCGTTCGCAGGTATGTACCGGCTTGTCTTGCAGCCGATATCTCGGATGTGATTTGTCTTTTTTAAATTTATTTGCCTGGCAGCCGGTATACAAAACACAAGTTTGTTTTGACCAAAAGATGATGTTTATCCGGTATATGCAAAATGAGCATCCATTATATGCATTTCCTGCCGGGTGCGGGAGTCAGAAAGAGGCATTGGCTCGGCTTATAGAGTTGGAAGGAAAACAACTGCGTTTATATATAGGCCAGGAGGATTTGGAACTGATGCAGCAGCTTTATCCGGAACAGTTTGAAGTTGCGGAATACCGCGATGCGGAAGACTATGTCTATCTGCGGTCGGACCTGGCGGACTTGAAAGGAAAAAAATATAACGGAAAGCGCAATCATATCAACAAGTTTCGTAGTTTGTATCCGGATTATCAGGTTCAAAAGATTGATTCGTCTCGCATTTCGGATTGTCTGCGCGTCTTTGAACAGTGGAGTGCGGCCCGAGACGGCGAAGATGACCGGGTTGCCGTGCTGCGTGCCTGTGAACATTTTGAGTTTTTACAGTGTGAGGGAATTTTAATTTATGTAGATGAGAATCCGGTTGCGTTTACGATCGGAACCCGGCGCAGCCCGGATATGTTTATCACACACTTTGAAAAGTGTATCCCCGGTTTTGAAACGTGCTATAGCGTGATTAACAACGAGTTTGCAAAAAGGTTAGACGGACAGTATATCAACCGGGAAGACGATGTCGGTTTAGAAGGGCTACGAAAAGCCAAATTGAGTTATCATCCAGCCTTTTTGTTAAAAAAGTATATGGCTCGATATATTGGTGGATAAGGTGCGTTAAATCTAAAGGAGTAAGTAATGGAGTTTGTTCATCCGTTTGATGATTTTGAAGCGCTATGTCGACTTTATGGCGATGCTTTTTCGGTTAGTGAAAAATATCTTCGATTTTTGTCCGAACGTGGTTGGCTGAATCCATCCGTCTTATATGCCGTAACAGAAAACGGAGAACTTCAGTCTGCTTTAGCCGCCCCGCAATATATGCTGCGATGTGGAGACTTTGAAGGGTTATGTTCTTATTTTTGCTATGTTGCTTCTTTTACCAAGTCTAGAAGTAAAGGATATGCTTCGGCGTTAATTCGCTTTGCGATAGAAGATTTAAACAAACAAAAAGTCCCTTTTGTTTGTTTGATTCCCGCAACTACGTCTTTATTTTCATATTATGGACGATTTGGTTTTTCGGAAATGTTTTCTTATTCTAAAACAATGATCAATCCTAATGGCTTTGAGGCTGGAACATTTCAAAAGATTAGTTCTGAAAAAGTAGAGGATTATTATCCGCGTTATCAGGAACGATATCAGAAAATGCCGTTTTGTTGTTACAAGCCGAAATCTATGTTTTCTGCTTATGCAGCGGAACATATTTTGTCAGGCGGAGAGATTTTTACAGATGGGCAGGATGTGATTTTTGCAATGAAGGAGCCTGCGCAATATCGGGTTGTGGAATATAGCGGATCTCCATCTTTTCAAGCTTTCTGCAATAGTGTTGATATGCCGGTCTGTATTGAAGATGCTGGCAGTGATTCGGTGTTGGGCATGGGGCTTGTTTTAGATCATCAACAAATTTGTCCGGCGGATTTGTCGGGCAATCTTGGATATTGTAACGCGATGTTTAATTGAGGAGGTAATTTTATGGTTTATGTATTACTTGCAGATGGCTTTGAGACGATTGAAGCGCTTGCGCCGGTGGATATGCTGCGTCGTGCCGGTGTGGATGTACGTACCGTTAGTGTAAAACCTGATACGTTGGAGGTCGTTAGTTCACAAAAGGTCTGTGTTCAGGCAGATATTGGCCTGGATCAATTAAAAATAGAAGATATGAGTATGTTGGTCATCCCGGGCGGAATGCCGGGTACAACGAATCTGGACCATTTAGAGCAGATGGACGAGCTGTTGCAGAAAGCCGTTGCGCAAAACTGTTATATTGCCGCGATCTGCGCGGGGCCGACCGTGCCGGGGAAACGTGGATATCTAAATGGAAAACAGGCGATTTGTTATCCCGGTTTTGAATCGGATCTTCATGGGGCTGAAATTTGCCGTCAGCGAGTGGTTCAAGACGGTAAAATGATCACGGCAATCGGTGCCGGTGCGTGTATAGAGTTTGGTCTTACGTTGGTTCGCGTGTTGTTGGGAGATGCAGCGGCCGATCGGATCCGGGAATCGATACACTGATGAAACATCAGAACTTACGTGATATCAAGTACCGTATGCGTGCCAAACATAAGGCGCTGCGTGCGGCGGTTTTGCCGGAAGAAAAAGTCCGGCGCGACCGGTTGATTTTAGAACATATTGTATCGACGATGGCCTATGGACAGGCGCGTCAGATTTTATTATATGCTTCTTTGCCGACGGAGATTGATACCGACGGCTTATTTGTCCATGCGTTAGCTGCAGGAAAGCACTGTTTATATCCTCGGTGTGTACAGAATCATCAGATGATTTATCATTATGTAGAGAATCTGGATCAATTAACTTGCAGTACGATGGGAATCCGAGAACCTGCACAGACAGCACCCGTATATCAGCCTCAAAGCAGCGACTTGTGTATTGTTCCTGCGCTTTCTTACGACACCTCAGGGTATCGAATGGGGTATGGCGGTGGATTTTACGACCGTTTTTTGCCGGGTTTTAGCGGTGTGACGGTCGGTATCTGCTATGATGAAGATATCGAAACACGACTTCCTCGCGGTAGGTATGATGTGCGAGTGGACATTTTGATGACAGAAAGCGGAATCTTTCGCTTACGGTAATAAAGGACGGTTATAGAGCAAATGAAAAAGACATGGATATCCGGTGCAATGTGTCTGGGCATGATGGCAATCTTATCTGTTTTGGGATTGTTTGAATTCCCGTATCGGCAGATTGTATTCAGCGCAGTCAGTGTATTGCTGTTTACGGTATGCGGTATTTTGCTGTTGCAGATGAGTGCCGGAATGGGTGCAAAGGCCTTTTTTCGGTTGCGTGCTACGCGATTTCGGGATTACGGCATCGTTTTGTTATGTTTGATTGTGGTAGTCTGCGGCAGTTTTTTATTGAATTATACGGTGGGTGCGCTTTTTGATTTGGCTGGGGTGCAAATAGAAAATACCAATGTTTCAAGCATATCCGACAATTATTTGCTTGGCGTTGTTACGGTTGCGCTGATTCCGGCTATTTTTGAAGAGTTGTTTTTCAGAGGCGCCGTTTTGTCCGGATTTCATGACAAAGGCACCTTATATGGGATTTTAGTTTCTTCGGCCCTTTTTGTTTTGATGCATGGGTTAGATCCGTTTTTCCTGACCACGTTTTTTGCCGGCTGTGTATTTGCGGTAACGGTATTGTTAACCAACAGTATTTTTGCCGCTATGTTTGTGCATTTTGCAAACAATATTATTTCTTATTTTTTGTCGGTGTATTCCGACAGGCTTGCGCAGGTAGACTTGGATCTGTTTATGTTTTACGGCGTCATTGTGGTGTTTTTAATCAGTTTATATGGGATTTTATCTTCCGCGATCAAAAAATATAAGCGGGTATTAAAGCGAGAGCGGAATATTCTGAATGAAGGAGAAATTTTATGGCAAGACAAGGCTATGCAGCCGCAAGACGGCGCAGAAAAAACAACGGCAGAAAAAAATTGATCATCGTTTTGGTTGTTCTTTTAGTCGCCGTTGTTATTTTGGGGACGGCGGGCTTTTTTGGCTATCGTATTTTAGATGCCTATCGCGAACGTAACGGGATGAATCGGACCGATGAAATCATTACCGTGACGGTCTCGGATACGGATACGGTCGAAAGCGTTGTACAGAAATTGGCAGACAGCGGCGTGGTGAAGTATGAAGACAAATTGATGGATTATCTTCGTGTTCAGGGCACCTCATTCACATTAAATACCGGAGATTTGCAGTTCTATCGTTATGCAGGATATCCGGACATTTATGGTATTATTAAAAAAGCTTCTTCTCGTCAAACGGTTACAATCCGGTTCCGGGAAGGTGATGAGGTTTCCGATTTTGTGGCTTTGTTTATTGAGAATGGCATCGGGACACAGGAAGAGTTTGACCAGGTTTTGGATACATATGATTTTGGGTATGATTATATCCCCGAGCCGGGAACACCGAACCGACTGGAAGGCTTTTTATATCCGGATACCTATGAATTTTATCAGGATACAACGCCTCAGGCCGCTTTGCAAAAATTAGTCGATGAATTTGATGCTAAAATTTCGGAGACCGATATCCAGGCAGGCTTGGCCGACAGTGATTTGAGTTTTTACGAGGTGCTGACGTTGGCTTCAATTGTTCAAAAAGAAGCGGGAACTGCGGCTGATATGCCGAAAGTTGCATCGGTCTTTTTAAATCGGCTGGATATTGATATGAAATTGCAGTCTGATGCTTGCTATAGTTATCGTCTTCCGAAAGAGGAGCGTTCTTATAGCCTAACGGCAGAGCAGATTCAAACTGATGATCCTTATAACACGTACATGTATGAAGGGTTAACGCCTACGCCGATTTCGAATCCGACCATTACGGCAATTCGTGCGGTTTTGTATCCCGAACAGACAGACTATCTTTATTTTTGTTACGTGGGCAACGGTGTAACTAAGTTCGCAAAAACATATGACGAGCATATGGTCAACGTGCGTGAATTTCGGAATTGGTATCAATCTCAGGCAGGGGAAGAATAATCTATGGATAAAGACGGGCTTGTATTTGCCCACATCACGGCATATATGCGTGCTGTACGTCGGGAAAGAGACAGCGAGTTAGGCCGTTTAGAACAGTGGGCTCGGCAGCAGAAATATCCGATTGCAGAGCCCGAAACGGCAGATCTGTTGCAGATTTTGTGTCGGATTCGTAACCCTCGGCGTATTATTGAAATCGGAACATGTATCGGGTTTTCGGCTTTGTTGATGCATCAGACTTGTCCGCAGGCAGAAATTATTACCATCGAGCGCAATCCGGTCATGCTTGCTCCGGCAAAAGAAAATATTATGCGGTTTGACGCGCAGCAGGCCATCACGCTTTTAGAAGGGGATGCCGGCGAGATTCTTCCGACGATTCCAGGTAAAGCAGATTTGATTTTTCTGGACGCCGCAAAGGGGCAATATCCGGTCTTTTTACAGCAATGTTTGCGGCTTATGGATTCCGGGAGTGTGCTGGTTGCCGATAATGTTTTGTTTAACGGTTATGTTGCCAAAGGGGTCCCCGATGTCCGGCGCAACCGGACCATTGTGACCCGTTTAGATGAATTTTTGCGTCGGTTACAGGCGGATGAAACTCTTGATACGGTCATTTTGCCGATCAGCGACGGCGTGACCGTCAGTGTGCGGAGGTAAAAGATGAAAAAGATTTGTCCGAATTGCGGGCATATTAACGCTTATTCTCATACGGTATGTGAAAAGTGCGGATATGATTTGGAAAAGCAGGTTCGGTATAAAATTTGTCCCAACTGCGGCAAAGAATTTGATTTAAATGCCGACGAATGCGACGAATGTCGGTATAAATTGATTGTGCAGGGAAAGAAGATTGCGCAGACTTTTGACGAAACACAAAAAGAAGAGGTTCCCATTTGGCTGCGTATTGTGGCCGCGTTTGTTCCTGTGATCGGCATCGTGATTGCCGCGGCCTATTGTATTATTGCCGTTGAAGACAAAAAAATGGAGAGGGAAACGGCAAAACATCTGATCATTATCAGTTTTTTTGTTCAGATCATTTGGATCTGTATTGTTATTTTTGTGATTGGGTTGATTACAGGATCCGGGCTGGATTTAATGCGCTCGATCAGTAATCGGAACGGATAGGAGGAAGAGCGGAATGAAAAAACCGGAGCTATTGGCTCCTGCCGGGGATTATACCAAGTTATGTTATGCGGTGGAATACGGTGCGGATGCTGTTTATATCGGAGGGGAAGAATTTTCGCTGCGGACGGCGGCGAAGAATTTTTCCGCGGAGGATATGCAGAAAGGCGTTCGTTACGCCCATGCACGTGGGGTTCGGGTCTATGTTGCCTGTAACACCGTTCCTCGTAATGATGAAATGATGCGGTTTCCGGAGTATCTTCACTTTTTGGAGGATATTGGTATTGACGCCATTATTTGCGCAGATTTGGGGCTGTTTATGATGATTCGTCGCGAATGTCCCAAAATGTCTGTTCATGTTTCAACTCAAGCCAATATCTGTAATTATGAAGACTGTCTGGCCTGGTATGAACTGGGGGCCAGCCGTGTCGTTCTTGCCCGGGAGTTATCTTTTGATGATATTCGTGTGATCCGGGAGCGGATTCCGAGAGAACTGGAGATCGAGGCCTTTGTCCACGGCGCCATGTGCATGTCACATTCGGGGCGTTGTCTGCTGTCCAATTTTATGGTGGGGCGGGACGCTAATCGCGGTAATTGCGCGCAGCCGTGCCGGTGGAGATATTCTTTGATGGAGGAGACTCGGCCCGGCGAATATTTTCCGGTAGAACAGACTGATACCGGAACGTTTATTTTTAATTCAAAAGACCTTTGTATGATTGACCATGTGCCGGATTTATGCAATGCAGGGATTGATAGTTTTAAGATTGAGGGACGGGTCAAAACCGAGTATTATGTCTCTTGTGTTACGCAGGCCTATCGGCGGGCGATTGACTATTGCTTTGAGGATTTGGATTTGTACGAACAAAAAATTCCGGATCTTTATCAGGAAGTTTGCAAAGTCAGTCACCGTCAGTACTATCCAGGCTTTTATTATGGGGATCAGCGGCAGGATAGCATGAATTTTACGGAATCCAGTTACATCCGCGACTATGAACTTTCGGCGGTTGTCATGGGATATGAACCGCTGAACAAAGTGCTGGTTGCCAAGCAAAAGAACAAGTTCACCGTCGGGGATCGTCTGGAGTTGGTGCAAGCCAATAAAGAGCCTGTTACCTTTACGGTCAAACAAATGTTTGATCAGGACGGAAATGAAATTTTAGCGGCTCCGCACGCGGAGATGACGGTGCGTATACCATATCCGGACTATGTGGGTTCGATGTCGTTTTTGCGCCGTAAAAAAGATTGATTTTAAAACAAAACAGGAAAGCAGCGCCTAGCATTTTGCTGGCGCTGCTTGTTGATTCTTTTAGAAGTAGAGATGTTTTTATTTACATTTTTAAGAGAGCTAATTGATTGAAAAGTTCAAATTATCGTTGAATTTTTCGGCACAACTCTTCAATCTGCGAGGTATAGCCGGCAATTTCTTTGTTGGGATATCCTTCGCATTTTTTTGCTGCGGCCAACAGTTTTTCGGCAGCACTGACAAGGGTTTGATACAGTTGTTGATTGCGGGAAGATTCCGGTTTTGCTTTCACAACCGGGATACCCTGTGTCAGTTGCGTCGGAACATCTTCAAGCAGGTCGTAGCATGTGCCGCTGTAAGGGGCCAGCGTATCAAAGCCAAGAGATTCTTTCAGATAAGCGGCAAAAGATTCGCAAACTGCATCGTCTCCGTGGTTGACAAAGACTTTTTGCGGCTTTTCTTCAAAATTCTTTATCCAGGCCACCAGACCGTCTCTGTCTGCGTGACCGCTGATTCCCGGCAAATATTCGATGCGGGCGTTGACGTGAATGGTTTCTCCGAATAATTTGACTTTTTTTGCTCCTTCAAAAAGACTGCGTCCCAGTGTTCCGACCGCCTGATATCCAACAAATAAAATCAGACATTCCGGCCGCCACAAATTGTGTTTGAGGTGATGTCTGATTCTGCCCGCTTCACACATTCCGCTGGCAGAAATAATTACTTTGGGGTCGGGATCAAAATTGATCGCTTTGGAATCTTCACTGCTTTCCGAAGTGATCAAACCGTCAAAGGTGATCGGGTTAATGCCGGCCTGTACCAATTTTGAGGCCTCTTCGTCCAGATATTCGATCCCGCAGTTCATAAATATTTTCGTTGCCTCGTTAGCCAGAGGGCTGTCAACATAAACTTTAAAACCGTCATGTCCTTTGATCTTATGTTCTGCTTTGATTTGTCTTAAAAAGTATAGTAATTCCTGTGTTCTGCCTACTGCAAATGCTGGAATAACAACATTGCCGCCGTTATCAAACGTCTGCTGGATATATTCGGTCAGCGTTTGTATGTAGTCGGGGCGCGGTCCATGGGTTTTATCCCCGTAAGTGGATTCGATGACTACATAATCGGCCTGCTGGGTTGGCTGCGGGTCTTTCAGAATCGGTTGGTGCAGATTTCCAACGTCTCCGCTGAAGACTATTTTCTTCGTAGTTTGCTGTTCGGTTAACCATATTTCAATGCTTGCAGACCCTAACAGGTGCCCGATATCGGTAAATCTTATTTCAATCCCCTCATATAATGAAAATCTTTTTCCATAATGGCACTCTACTAATTTTTCAATCAGTCCCTGCGCATCTTCCATATCGTAAATGGGTTCATAAGGCGGCTCGCCGCTTCGTTGAGCTTTCCGGTTGCGCCATTCTGCTTCAAATTGTTGTATATGTGCGCTGTCCAGCAACATAATTCTGGCCAGATTGCAAGTCTCGCGTGTGGCATAAACATTTCCTGTAAATCCGTTTTTGTATAATAGAGGTAAATTCCCGGAATGGTCAATGTGTGCATGGGTAAGAAGTACGCAGTCGATGGCGGAAGGGTTTACCGGCAGTCGCTGATTTTCAAACAGGTCTTTTCCTTGCTCCATGCCGCAATCTACCAGAATATTTTTTCCGCATGCCTCGATGAGCGTACAGCTGCCTGTGACTTCATGTGTAGCACCGATAAATGTAACTTTCATAACGGGTTCCTTTCTTTTTGTATGAATTAACCATATACTTGTCCTTATTATAACAAACAAATTGTAAAAAATCAAGCAGAAAACGGCACCGGGACTTGATTTTTTGTTGGGGATTTGGTATACTGAAAAAAAATCACGGAGAGTCAGGTTTATGGTACATATCGGGAATGACTGGGATGCGTTGTTAGCAGAGGAATTTCAGAAAGATTACTATCTGCAACTTCGCCAATTTTTAAAACAAGAATACTCTTCGGTGCGAATTTATCCGCCGATGAACGATATCTTTAACGCTTTAAAAAAGACCGCTTATCATGATGTACGAGCTGTTATTTTAGGCCAAGATCCTTATCATGGTGCGGGGCAGGCCCATGGAATGTGCTTCTCGGTGCAGGACGGAGTGACACCTCCGCCTTCTTTAGTGAATATTTTTAAAGAACTAAAAGCCGATTTAGGGATTGAGCCGCCTAAAAGCGGAAATTTAACTCGGTGGGCAGAGCATGGGGTTTTGCTTTTGAATACGGTGCTGACCGTGCGAGCCGGGCAGCCGAACAGCCATAAAGGGAAAGGCTGGGAGTTGTTGACGGACCGTATTATTTCGTTATTAAATGACCGACCGGATCCTGTCGTATTTTTGCTTTGGGGCAATCATGCAAAACAAAAGATGGAATTGATCACCAATCCCCGTCATTTGATTTTAACAGCTGCGCATCCGAGCCCTTATTCGGCAACGGGATTTTTTGGGTGTCGTCATTTTTCCAAGACAAATGCATTTTTAAAACAACACGGATTGAGTCAGATTGACTGGCGTTTAGAGGGGGACGATGAACATGAAATGTAGACGATTAATCGCAGCCGTGGCTGTTCTTTGCCTTGTTTTAGGCCTGAGCGCCTGTAAGGGAAATCAAAATCAGGTTCAGTATGGGGGGCCGGATACGGATGCAAACGGAGTCAAACGGCAGGTCTATCAGTACACGGCATTAGATACAGATTGTACGGTTACCGTATTGGGGGATTTTGATGACGGATTTGGCAAGATTGCCGAAGAAGCGACCAATACCTATGGCAATTTATTAGGGCTTGATCCCGCGACAAATCTTTATGCTGCAACAAAAAACAACGATGTTTTACAGTTAAACGATGAGCAGTATGAGACAATAAAAAAAGGGTATGAGATTTGTCAGTTAAGCGGCGGATCTTTTGATTTAACGATCGGTTCTTTAACGCGCCTGTGGAATATTGGACAGGCTACTCAGCCTCCTGCGGAATATGAGATTCTGCGTGAAAAAGAATATGTAGATTATCAAAAACTGCAATTTGATGATGCGAATAAGCAAATTATCATGCCTACATACGGGCAGGTTCTTGATGTCGGAGGCTTGGCTAAAGGGTATGCTGGACAGCGTGTTGCACAAGCGTTGCAGGAGGCCGGATATACTTGTGGAATTGTAGACTTAGGTGGAAATGTGACGGTGTACGGCACTCGAGAGGGAACCGATGCTTTTCGTGTGGGCATTCAAAACCCGATCGACGATGAAACTTCCAAGGATATTATTGGTGAAATTCAGTGTAATGATGTGTCGGTTGTTACTTCGGGTTCTTACGAGCGTTATTTTGAATATGAGGGCAAGCGGTATCATCATATCTTGAATCCTGCTACAGGGTATCCTGCCGATACGGATTTGCTTAGTGCAACGATTGTTTCCAAAGACGGCGCGTATGCAGACGCCTTGAGCACGGCCGCTTTTGTAAAAGGGTTTACCGGATGCTTAGACATGTTAAACACCGCAATCTCGGAAGGGAAGATCGAAGGCGCCGTTTTAGTCAATAATCGCAGCAAGGTGTTAGTTTTGGGTGATGTTTCTTTCCAGATCACCAACAATGACTTTTCGATGTATCAGTGATGAAGCTGAAGATTCGAGCAGCTGATTTTATCTTAATTTTTATCTTGCTGGTAATCGGATGTGTGCCGTTCTTTTTTTTCTGGGGACAGCCTGTGGGAAATCAGGTGGTCATTCGTGTGGACGGGCAGGTATACGGTGTTTACAGCTTAAAAGAGGATCAAACGATTTCCTTAGAAGATATCTGCGATGTTGTGATTGAATCCGGCTGTGTTTTTGTTCGGAATCCTTCTTGTCCTGATCATCTTTGTGAGCAGATGGGCAAGATCAGTACGGTGGGCAACTCGATTGTTTGCCTGCCAAACCGATTGCTGATTCAGATTACCGGAGAAGGAGGCGTAGATGCGGTTACACGATAATTCTGTTCGAAAGATATCCGAACTGGCGGTGCTTTTAGCCGCTGCCTTAGCGCTTTCTTATGTGGAAAATATGATTATGCTGCCCATTCCGGTTCCGGGAGTGAAAATTGGAATTTCCAATGTGCTTTTAGCTTATGTGGTGTGTCGGTATTCTTTCCCGGTGGCATTGGGGTTTGGTATATCGAAGTGCCTGCTTGCACTGATATTTGCGGGTCGTCTTTCGTCTGTGTTTTTTTCGTTGACGGGGATGTTGTTTGCTGTGATTGCAATGTATCTTTGCCTGAGCGCGCGATGTTTTTCCGTTTTAGGCGTTAATGTCTGTGGTTCGGTATATCATGTATTCGGGCAGTTGCTTGCGGCTGTTTTTGTTTTAGGGAACACTGCAGTGCTTTCTTTTTCTCCGTTGTTGACCCTTTTTGCCGTGATCAGCGGATTATTAACTTATATTCCGTTACGGATTGTCTTGCAGCGGGTGTCGCCGGCGCGGGCAAAGCCGGAAGAATGAGTTTTATAAAATAGTCTCCTTTTCAAAAGGTTTTATTATATAAAATAAAAAATGTTTTTACATATAAGAAATTGTGTGAACGAAGAATATTGAGACCATTTTTTGATAAACGAGTATAAAAGTAAAACAGAGTTTGAACGAAACTTCGTCCAAACTCTGTTTTTTATTTTTGAACTTACTGGAATTGTGAAACAACTACTTTATGACTGTTTTCTTCAATGCGTTGTTGATTGAGCTCAATTTGTGCCTTCAGATATTCGATATACTCTTCTAGGCTGATTTCTTTTTCGGTGATGTATTGGGCTTGCTCAACATCGCCGATATACCGGAAATGCCAGGGCTTTTCATCGTATCCGGTAGAGTCCTTTTTGTTGGCGGGATATCGCACAATAAATCCGTATTTGTAGATGTTTTCTTTTGCATATCGGTAAAAAGCTTCATATTCCGCGTCAGATCCGCCGGAACCTTCCGTCTGGCCGATGTCGACTGCTAATCCGGTTTGATGTTCGCTGTATCCGGCAGGGGCAACATTCAATTTTGTTTTTGCCGTAATGATGTCGTCTCCCGAGTATCCGGCAGCTTGATTTCGTTTGTATTCTTCGTTATATAAATTTTGCTGTGTTTGTTCATCTCGATAGCCGCTGCGTATCTGACAGTCGAATCCGGCTTCTTTGGCATCTGCAAGAAAAGCCTGGAGTTGTTCTGCTGCTTCTTTTTGCAAAAAGATTCCCGTCGAACCAACTTGCGTCAATTCAGGGGTATAGTTTTGCGGCAATGCATGATCTTTATTTACTACAATCAGGTATTCGGAATTTAAATAATTTTCATAAGTTTGAACCAGTTGTTCCGGTGTCATATTCTGGATATCGCCTTGTTTTGTGTTTTCTTCGGCCTGAAGGGAAACAACCGGGCTGATCTCTGAGAAGTACTGATGAATGATTCCGTTTTGTCCTCCGACAAAAAACAGAGCAAACAAGATCACGGATAACACGGTCGATGCTACTGTGCTTGCAATATATTTAACTTTAAATGAGCCGTTTTGCATGGGGGTAAACCTCACTGTATAAAAAGTTCTTTTACAAGACAAGATTTTATATTTCATCTGATTTTTTATTCTTATATACTATCATACTTCGCGTTATTTGTCAAATACTTTTCAAACAGCCCTTCTCTAAATTAGGCGGAGTTGTTACATAAATGCTATGAAATCTTCGACAAATTCCTGATATTTTTTTTAGAATAACTCTTTAAAAAAAAGTAAGAATATGGTATAATAAAATGAAAAGATATTACCGCGTTTATAGGATGTCGATGCAGGGGGTACAGAAGATGAAAAAACGTATTTTAGCCGGGTTTATTTTCTTGTGTATAATCGTTATGGGACTCGGCTTTATGTCTGGTGCTGAGGAGTTGCCGCTGGAGTCGATTCCGGCCCCGTCGGTATATACGTATTATACCGACTCTCGTGCGGCAGGTTATATTGGAATGTATTCTGCGGCCCCTTCTTCTATTTTATCCGTTATCAGCGAGTGTGAACAGGACCGTAACGCATTTAAACAAAAATACGGATACGACTATGTTTCTTTATACATACAATATGATTGGTCTGTAGACAGTTCATCGGATTGGCATTATACCTCGGACTGGGATTGCAAGGACGGACAGACTGTCGTTGCCAGTCCGCTTAGTGCGATTGCTTCAAGCTTGAGCGTGATTACCAAGAGTGATGTGCTTGTTTTATCAGATCCTGCGCAAAAGGAGCTGTTTTCTGAATATATTCGGACGGAGACTTCCGATAGCGGGTATACATTGGATTATTTTGATTACGCGGAGCATGAATTGTATCTTCGCTGTCGCTATGTTCTTGGTTTTACTAATATAGATGCCCCTGATTTTTCTTTGAACCGGTATTTGACATCTGATTGGTCTGAAGTTCATCAATATTCTCCGGAAAATTCGATTCCGGTTCCGAAATCGCCGGAGGCTCCTGTTATTGCTGATTTTCAGCTGAATACAGACTCTCAGACACAGGAGCTGACGTTGACGTTTGACGTGCAGTTGTCGGAATCCTTTTTACAAACCGCGGTAGATCTTTCTGCTTTAACCAGTCGTGAATACACTTTGGTAGCGCAGGTTCGTACCAACGGGGGCAGTTGGATTGATGCCGATATTTCAGATGCGACCAATCCGTTTGCTGCCGGAAAAAGAACCGTGACACTGCCCGATGCGTTAAATCCGGATACGTTATATGCAGAGTTTCGGATGCGGTATATTTTTGAGGCGAACCCAGAGGATTCTTTTACCAATAATATTAAAACGCCATGGTCTCAGACTGCAAGTTATGGTACCAATACATATTATACCACTGTTGAATTGAATACGGTGAATACTGCCGTTGCCGATTGTACGTTGTGTCATAATTGTTCTGCACCGCTTGGTGTTTGTTTATATATTTGGTTGAGTATCATATTGTTTGCTTGTATCGTTTTGTATATTGTGATTGTACTTCGGGTAAAATTACGGCCGCATTCAAAAGATCAAACGATGGGACCATTATAAGTTTTGAGAAAACAATAACCGTATTGTGTCACAATCGAGGAGTGGAAATGATTTTGAAAAGAGTACTTTGTACAACTGTTGCCTTAGTTCTGTTTTTGTTCTGTTTTTCACAGGTGTCTTTTTCTGCACGTACCATAGCCAAGGCTACGTTATCCGGAGCCGAGGTTGTGCATAGCTCGGATACATTAAGTATTACATTTTCTTTAGACGGTGTTGCGATTACGGGAGTACAGGGAACCATCACCTATGATCCGCAGATCATGACTTTTCAGACGGCAAAAAACGTGAATGATCGAGGTTTTCAGTTGCAGACAAATACGGCTGACGGGGACGTTCATTTTGTTTTATATCAAACAGATATTGCTCAAAAGTTGTACGGAAACAAACAGTTGTTTACGCTTACGTTTAAAATTCGGTCTTCTCAGCAGGGTAAGAAAATCTCTGTATCTGCAACAGACCTGGTTGCGACCAATTCAGAATATTCCATTGCGGTAGAAGATGCTTTATATAGTCGGACCATTGCAACCGCGGTACCTTATCCGACGCGACTGTCCTCTATGGGAGTGTCCAGCGGGGAGTTGGTTCCGGCCTTTAGTCCGACGCAGACCGAATATACTTTAAATGTCGGATATGATGTATCGATGGTTACGATTGATGCAAAACCGGCTTATTCCAGTTCTGTGGTAGACGTCAGTAGTGTAACATTAGCACCTGACGCGGTGACGCGGTTATATGTACGTGTTTCGACATCTGACACATATACGGATTATGTGATCAACGCATACCGAGAAAAAAATCCTTCCATTCAGGAGTCCAACGATACGACGGTGACGGTGATATCGTTGTCTGCCGGCAAGCTGACGCCTGATTTTAATAACGACATCTCAGAGTATTCCGTTACGGTTGCAGACAATATCGAACAGTTAGACGTCGGAGTTGCCATGCAGTCGCCGAATGCGTACTATGTTGTGGAAAATAACGACAAGTTGGAGTATGGACATAATAGTGTTGTGATCACATTGACAGCCGAGGATGAGTATTCCACACGGCAGATCGTATTAGATGTTGTGCGCGAGAAGTCTTCTCAGATTAAGGAGCAGACGGAGAAAAGCACGTATTCGATCTGGGGGATCGTAGTGGTTTTGATTTTGGCTGCTGCAACGGTTGCAGTAATTATTTTATTGACCGTGCGGCTTCGTAAAGAAAAAAAATAAATGTAGTCTTTGGGTGGCTTTTAGCAAAGATTGCTTTCAATTGCAAAGGAGTAAGGATTTATGCAAACGTCCCAGGGGCTCACATCTGAGCAGGTATGGAAACGAAAAGCGCAGGGTAAGGTCAATGTGGTTACCCCGACGCAGTCGAAGTCTTATGCAGATATTATAAAATCGAATGTTTTTACTTTTTTTAATTTAATTCATGTTATTTTGTTTTTGTTTGTCGTAGCTGTCGGAGAATTTAAAAACGGCATTTTTATTCTTATTATCGTTGCCAACACGGTAATCGGTATCGTTCAGGAGATGCGGGCAAAGCATAAGGTTGATAAGCTGAAGATTCTCACGGCGCCGCATGTGGACGTTATTCGGGATGCCAAACGTTGCAGCGTAGAGGTTTCTGAATTGGTACAAGATGATGTTGTGTTGTTTACACAGGGGAGTCAGATTTGTGCAGATGCTGTTGTTCTGGACGGATATGTGGAAGCAAACGAAGCGCTGGTTACCGGCGAGTCGGAGACCGTTAAAAAACAAGTGGGAGACACGTTGCTGTCCGGGAGTTTTGTCAGTTCCGGTCAGTGCTTTGCCAAGTTAACACAGGTCGGAGATCACAGTTATGCCGCAAAATTGGCGGCTGAGGCTAAAAAGCACAAAAAAATCAATTCAGAATTATTAAACTCTTTAAATAAGATTATCAAAACGGTTGGTTATGTTTTAATCCCTATGGGCATTTTATTGCTGGTTAAGCAATATGCCACGATTGCCGGAGAAGGTGCTTTCAGTACTTTTCAGTTTTCCTCATTCTCTGTAGCTGTTACCAAAACAGTGGCTGCATTAACGGGGATGATCCCGGAAGGTTTGTATCTGTTGACCAGTGTTGCGTTGGCTGTGAGCATGATTCGTTTGGTTCAGCAAAAAGCCTTGGTTCAGGAGATGTATGCGATTGAATCGTTGGCTCGAGTGGACGTTCTTTGTATCGACAAAACAGGAACGATTACATCGGGCAGAATGCATGTGCAAACTGTAGAAAATTTAACAGACGAGGATATTGCGTCTCGAATGATGCCGTCGATCTTGGCCGCTTTGGACGATCATTCTGTTACGGCGGAAGCATTATCAAAGTATTTTGGCCAAAGCAAACGGTACCAAGCCGTACGAGTTGTTCCGTTTTCTTCTGCACGTAAATGGAGCGGCTGTGCTTTTTCGGATTCAAAGTATGTATTTGGTGCGGCAGAATTCATTTTATCAGAGATTCCAGATGAGCTGTCCCAGCGGATTCAAACATATGCTGCGCAGGGCTGTCGAGTTTTGCTATTTGCTCGGTGCGAGCAGATGGATGAGCAGCATATTTCAAACGCCGAGCCTTTAGCTTTGTTTATTATTGAAGATGAGATTCGTGCCCATGCAAAGCGTACGTTTCGCTTCTTCCGTCAAAATGATGTGGCGATTAAAGTAATTTCAGGCGACAATCCCGTCACCGTTTCTGCCATAGCATCCAGGGTAGGGATTCCACAACCGGATCGCTATATTGATTTGTCAACAGTGGGTTCTAATGTCAGTTACGCAGAACTTGCAGAAAAATATACCGTGTTTGGACGTGTCCGGCCTGATCAAAAGCGAAAATTGGTACAGGCCTTAAAAAAACAGGGACACACGGTCGGCATGACCGGAGATGGCGTCAACGACGTATTGGCGTTAAAAGATGCGGATTGTAGTATCGCAATGGCTTCGGGCAGTGACGCTGCTGCGAAAGTTGCGAATATTGTTTTGACAGATTCCGATTTTGCGTCGATTCCAGATTGTGTTTTTGAAGGTAGGCGTGTGATCAATAATATTCAGCGTTCCGGCGCGTTATTTTTGGTGAAAACGATTTTTTCATTTGCCTTGTCTGTTTTGACTATTCTTTTGCCCTTGAGTTATCCTTTTATTTCGATTCACTTAACTTTGTTGAGTGCAATCACGATTGGTATTCCGGGGTTTTTCCTTGCTTTACAACCGGATCGACACCGGGTGCGTGGACGGTTTATTGAAAATATTTTACAGAATGCCATCCCGTCTGCTGTCAGCAATGTTTGTTGCTTGCTGACGTTGATGATTATTGAGCAAATAGCCGGATTAACTAATCCAAATATTTTAGGGACAGCTGCACTGTTAATCTCCGGCTTTGTTGGCTTTGTAACATTGTTTCGAATCTGTTTGCCGTTTGACAAAATCCGAAAAATTATTTTTGGCGGCTGCGCGGCGTTATTTGTTTTGATTTTGCTGCTTGCAGCTACCGTCTTTTCCGGATTTTTTGAATTGGCGGTTTTACCCTGGTGGCTAACGTTGACCGTGATATTATTGATGTTGATTTCGATTCCATTGACTTGGAGAACCGGGCAGTTGGTTCGAAGAATATTTCAAAGACGACAAAACCCGAAACCAAAAAAGAAAAGAGGGAGAGCGTGAGCTTCATTGAATTTAAGGATGTAAGTAAAACTTATAAAATGGGCGATATCGAAATTAACGCTGTGCGCAGTGTTGATTTTGAGATTGAAAAAGGTGAGTTTTGCGTCATCGTTGGCCCAAGTGGGGCTGGTAAGACCACTATTTTAAATATGCTTGGCGGAATGGATAGTTGTTCCGGCGGTACGATCACTGTAGACGGGACGGAAATCTCGTCGTTTCGCTCCAAGCAATTGACGGAATATCGTCGGTACGATGTAGGATTTGTTTTTCAGTTTTATAATTTAGTCCAAAATTTAACGGCGTTAGAGAATGTGGAGTTAGCTTCGCAGATTTGCAAAGATCCATTGGATGCAGAGCAGGTATTAAAGCAGGTAGGACTAACGGATCGAATGTCTAATTTTCCTGCGCAGCTTTCTGGCGGAGAACAGCAGCGGGTTGCCATTGCGCGTGCATTGGCAAAGAATCCCAAGTTGTTACTATGTGATGAACCTACCGGAGCTTTGGATTATAATACCGGCAAGTCGATTTTGAAATTACTGCAGGATTCTTGCAGAAAAAATGGCATGACCGTCATCGTCATTACGCACAACAGCGCGTTGACCGCAATGGCAGATCGGGTGATTCGGATTAAGAATGGAATGGTTGCCGAAATGTCATTAAACGCCACGCCGATGGATATTTCTCTGATAGAATGGTAAGGTGAATCCATGAAAACGGCTTTTCGGAAAAATGTTTTCCGTCAAATCAAAAACACATGGAATCGGTTTATTGCGATTTTTGGTATTGTTGCTTTAGGTGTTGGCTTTTTTGCCGGGCTAAAGGCCACTACCCCCGTGATGAAGATGTCTGCGGATGCGTATTATGATGATTGTGGATTTATGGATCTGCGCATTTTATCGACGATGGGTTTGACGCAGGAAGATGTGGACGCTATTCAAAATACGGAGGGGATTGAGGAACTTTATGCCTCCTATTCCACGGATGCTTTAGTTGATTTTGAAAGTGGACAGCGCGCGATCAAGGTCATGTCGTATTCTGATTCCACTTCGATCAACCGTCCCACGCTTGTAGAAGGTCGGTTGCCTGAAAATGATTCGGAGTGCGTAGTTGATTCCCGAATGGTAGATACACAGATTTCTATTGGTTGTGTGATTCGCATTTCTGATGAAAATACAGAGGATGTGAAACAGACGTTTGCTCGGCAGGAGTATACCGTTGTCGGTCGTGTATCCTCGCCGTTGTATTATTCCATTGACCGTGGCAGCACCACGCTGGCAGACGGCAGTTTGGATGGCTTTATTTATATTGATGCCGAGAATTTTACAACGGACTATTATACAGAAGTTTATGCGCTGGTCTCCGGCGCGTCGTCGTTGATGTGTTATGATGATGCTTATGATGACTTTATTGCAGAAACCAAGTCTCGTGTGGAGTCTTTAGCACCCGAACGTCAACAGGCGAGGTATGACGAGATTTATCATGAAGCAAAACAGCAGATTGATGAGGCCCAAGCCACGTTGGATGAGAAGCGCGCCCAGGCGGATGCCGAACTTGCACAAGCAGAAGAACAGTTACAGAGCGGCCAGCAGCAGATTGATGACGGCTATGCAGCATTAGAACAGTCTCGTTTAGAGTGGGAGAGCGGAAAGCGCGAATTGGAACAAAAGCAGCAGCAGGCGCAGGAGCAATTTGCACAAGCGCAGGCGCAGTTACAGCAGTCTCAAGCACAGTACGATCAGTCTGTAGCGCAGTATCAGGAATTGGTTCTTTCGGCACAGCAGGCGCAGTCTGCTGCGGAGGAGTTGAAAGCGCAGATTGATGCTCTGACAGAGGCCGGTGATATGGAGGCCGTTGAGGCTTTAACGCCGCAGTATGAACAAGCGGTGGTAACGGCACAAACATTACAGCAAACGGTTACGGCAACCGAGCAATCTTTGGCCCAAGCGCAACAACAGCTTGAGCAGGGAAAACAAGAGTTGCAGCAGCAGCAAACGGCCGCACAGCAACAAATCGATGCTGCAGCCGCGCAATTAGAGCAGGGCCAGCAACAAATAAAGTCCGGACAGCAGGAACTGGATCAATCTCAGCAAGAACTGTCTCAAGGCTGGGCAGAGTATGAACAGCAAAAGGCAGATGCATTGGAACAGTTGGCTCAGGGACAGGCGGAAATTGATGAAAATGCTCAAAAGTTACAGGACATTGAAATGCCGGAATGGTATGTTCTGGATCGAAATGCCAATGTCGGTTATGCAGGATTTGTTGGAGATTCTGAAAAAATTGATGCCGTTGCGGCGGTCTTTCCTGTATTTTTCTTCTTGGTTGCGGCTTTGGTTTGTTTGACAACAATGACACGTATGGTCGAAGAACAGCGTACGCAGATTGGTGTACTGAAATCTTTAGGGTATAAAAAGAGTTCGATTGCATTTAAATATCTGGTTTATGCAAACTCTGCTTGTATTTCAGGCAGCCTTTTCGGCCTTTGCGTGGGGTATATCGTTTTTCCTGCTGTGATTATGAAAACATATCGCATGTTGTATACAGAGATTCCGCTTCAGCTTGATTTTAATATTGAATATGCGTTGATTTCTTCGATTGCTGCCATTGTTTGTATCTCAGCGGCAACGATATGGGCCTGTGTAAGAGAACTTTCGGAGGTTCCGGCAGAATTGATTCGACCGAAAGCCCCTGCGAAAGGAAAGAAGGTCTTTTTGGAGCGTATTCGCCCGTTGTGGAAGAGATTATCCTTTACTCAAAAAGTAACGGCGCGAAATCTGATTCGGTACAAAAAACGGTTTTTTATGACTGTAATTGGAATCGGCGGTTGTACGGCGCTGCTGCTTACCGGCTTTGGACTTAGCGATTCGATTAACGGTATTGTCGGAAAACAATTTGAAGATTTACAATCTACGGATTTGATGCTTTCCATCAAAAGTCAAGCATCGGTTGATGATGCTTCATTAAATCAATTTTTAACAACCGAAATGTCCGAGTCTGTTTATATTCGTCAGACAACGGTTGATGCCGTTTGTGGCAATGAAACATTTTCTGTTTACCTTGTTGTTCCGGAAGATGCGGATAAAATGAATGATTTTATGACCTTCCGTCATCGAGTTGGGGGAGAATCCGTGACCTTTCCCAATGCGGACGGTGTATTAGTAACAGAAAAAATGGCATCAAAGTTAGGGTTGGAAAAAGGGGATACCTTTACCTTAAAATCGGGAGACGAAGAGGGCGTGGAGGTGTCTGTCGGCGATATCTGTGAGAATTATGTTTATAATTATGTGTATATGTCAGCCGATGCCTATACCGCTTGTTTTGGCAGTGAGCTGGAGTATAATATGGTGTGGGGGAAATATCTTTCCGATTTGACCCCACAGCAGGAAGAGGATTTATGTCAGCGTGCGCTGCAGCTGGATCAAGTGGAGGGCGTTACCAGCCTTTCTCAAACCCAGGATTCCGTTTCCGATATGTTGCAGGGGCTGAATGCCGTTGTTGTTTTAATTGTTATTTGTGCAAGTGCCCTGGCCTTTATCGTGCTGTATAATTTGACCAATATCAATATCACAGAGCGTATTCGAGAGATTGCCACGATTAAAGTCCTTGGGTTCCGGGATAAGGAAGTCAATGCCTACGTCTATCGGGAAAACGTTGTTTTAACCGTTATTGGTATGGTTGTGGGCTTGGTGTTGGGCGTGTTTCTTCATGCTTTTGTCATTGTCACAGCAGAGGTCGATATGGTGATGTTTGTACGAACGATTTCGCCCTGGAGTTATGTTTTTGCAGCTTTACTCACCTTGCTTTTTGCCGGATTTGTAAGCTTTGTAACTTATTTCAGTTTGAAGAAAGTCGATATGATCGAATCTTTGAAATCTGTAGAATAATGGGTTTGTTTTATGGAATCAATGAAAAAAAGATGTAGCCTTCAGGCTACATCTTTTTTGCGGTATGATCGGGGAGTAAAAGGGTAATATCAATTCCTTTTTGTTTGGCTTTTTTAATAGTATAATCCGTTCCTCCTTCAGAACCGTTATAAACGGCAATCAATTTGGCCGCGTGTTCTACCATAAAATCATTTCGGCGCAGATAAGCGTCGTTACTAATCGTTTCTGATAGACAGAAAATCCCATCGCATCTGTTAAGAACGTTGTAATATCGTTCTCGAACATCCTCCGGCCAAGTATTGTCTTGTCCCAAAAACGGAATTGCCGCATACAGTCGGATATCTTTATTCCAAATGTTGTAAATCAACTTGATATGTAGAGCAATTTCGGCAGCCCAAAGGTCTGTCCCGAGCGCCATGCCGCTGATAAATTCCGTATATCCTTCGTCTAACGCTTTTAGAATTTCTTCGCGAAGCATTTTTTTGATTTGCAGTGCTTGTCCGTCCTTTTCTGATTGAATTTGTAATTTTTGAGGGCGGTGTCCAGTAAAAGCGCATAGGCGATCGCTTAGTAAAATTTTATTTAAGTCTGTGGGCATATAAAAATGTTTGTTGCTAATGGGACGACGCTGGTTGGTCTGTTTTTGAAAAATCATATTTGCCTCCGCAATTCTTGAAGTATTTTTATTATATCATTCAAGTTCAAGGTGAACAATTGAAAAATGTCGCCGCCCGAATTGTTTTTTTGTCGAAAGCCGTCTGATTTAGGGACATCTGTTTTGTTTGCCGGAAAAATCGGACAATCCCTTGACAAAGCCCTATTGTCAAGTTATAATGATACTGTTATGTATATTTTATAATAGAATATGAGTAAGAAATATGAATCAAAATTTTCCTGTTGCACTGGCGCCGTTGGCGGGATTTACAGACAAGCCTTTTCGTCAATTGTGCAAGTCGTTTGGCGCAGATTTTGTTACAACAGAAATGATTAGCTCAAAAGGGCTTTTTTATCGGGATAAAAAAACAGATAGTCTAATGGATTTTGATGACGGCGAACGTCCTTTGGCCGTGCAGTTATTTGGCTCCGACCCGCAGACGATGGCTTATGCGGCAAAGAAGACCGCGGAACGTGGTCCGGATTGGATTGATATCAATATGGGTTGTCCGGTACCTAAAATTGTCGGGAGCGGTGACGGCAGCGCATTGATGACGGATCCTGCCAGGGCTGAGGCGGTCATTCGGGCAGTTGTTGACGCTGTGTCTATTCCTGTCAGTGTAAAATTTCGGCTGGGCTATGATGAAGCGCACATCAATGCGGTTTCATTTGCACAAATGTGCGAACGGGCCGGTGCGAAAGCGATTACACTGCATGCGCGCACGCGTCAGCAGATGTATTCCGGACAAGCTGATTGGTCGTATATTCGTCAGGTGAAGCAGGCTGTAAATCTTTTTGTGTGGGGAAACGGAGATGTAACGTGTCCGGAAGATGCGGTACGAATGGTGGAACAGACCGGCTGCGACGGTGTGATGATTGGACGGGGTGCTTTAGGAAATCCCTTTTTGTTTGCGCAAATCAAATCGTATCAGCAAACCGGGACCTATCAGAATTATGAAAAAGAGGAACGGATCCGTACGGCTAAAGAACATGTCCGCGCCATGTGTGCGCATAAACCCGAGTCCGTGGCTATTGCGCAGGCTCGAAAGCATTTGGCCTATTATTTAAAGGGCATGAACGGTGCGGCTTATTATAAGAATCAGATTTTCAGCGCCGTAACTTTACAAGAAGTTTGTGATATCTTAGATGCCTTTTTGCAGGTGTAAAAGGAAATGGAAAAGGAGGGAAATGTCTTTGAAAAATGATGGGCTGGGATTGTTGAAAAGCCGGGATGAGGCGGCCTTTGAACAGTTTATACGTGAACATCAAGAAAATGTATATCGTATTGTTTTTTCCGTTGTCGGCAATGAGCAAGATGCACAAGATTTGGCTCAGGAAGTCTTTATTAAAATATATCTTTCGATTTCTTCTTTTCGCGGCAATTCGGCGTTATCCACGTGGGTATACCGCATTGCTTATAATACAGCGTTGGATCATCATAAAAAACAGCGCCGACGTCCGGTTGTTCGCAGTATGGACACCGACGAGGATTTGGAGACGCTGTATTTAAAATCTGCTAAGGACGGATCTCCGGAAGAACGGTTTTCTGAGGAACAGATCCGAAAGGATATTTCCGACGCCTTGGCGATGTTGCCGGATGAGCAGCGCCAGGTTGTCATGCTGAGGGATGTTTATGGATTTAGTTATGAGCAGATAACCGTCATGACAGGATTAAAAAGCGGAACTTTAAAGTCTCGGCTCAGCAGAGGACGATCGGGAGTCAAAAACATTCTGATTAAGATGTGGAACAATCCCACATAAAAATCGTCTAAAAAAATGAGAGTGTTAAAAGGTGAAAGGATTTTATAGATGGGAAAGAATTGTAAAGAGATTCTTGCTTATACGGACGATGTGATGGATGATCGGGCGTCCGACCAGGTCCGGGATATGTTTTTTCAACATCTGGATCAATGTCCGACCTGTAAAAGTAAATACGAGATTTCCTTGCATATCCGGCAATTGCTGCGCGATGACACCGTTGTTTTGGGTGATGATTTTACACAGGCCGTCATGGGGAGACTGCGTTCTGTTCGCGCGCGTCAAAAACCGGAACGGAAAAAGTGGGAGTGGAAAAAGCCGGTTTTCGGCGTTGCCGCATGTTTGGTTATTCTTGCAGCGGTCAGTATTGGATTTCTTTCGATTCGTGAAGATCCCGTATTAAATACAGCCGGCGATGAAAAAATGTTGTCCGTCGTTCAAGATACGGAGGAAGGGATCGTTTTTACAGCAGGACAAGAGGCTGATACTTTTGTGTATGATCGGTTTTTGCATGTGATAGATCCCGAATTGGCAGCGTCATCGTCTTATACCGGGGCGCAGGTTTTGGAAATTATGAATGCAAAGTCCTATGCGTTTGCTTCAGAGTCTTATCGGTACATTACCTTTGCGCAACTGCGTACTTTGGATTCGATCAACGGCAACGTATCGTGTTCCTATATTCCGGGGTATAATACCGGGACGATCTATTTTTATAAGACTTCTTTGCCGCAAAGCGAGTTAGAATGGCTGCTGCAGACGGATATGGAAAAAATATATACTTTGGCAGGCAGCGAGACTTCTTCTCAAGCATTAGTTTGCGTTGTGTTGACAGACGCATCTGAACGGTAGACAAAACAGCCGCCGTTGGGTTACGGCGAGGCCGGAGGAATTTTTATGACAGAAAAAATCAAAATCATGTTCAATGAAGATCCCAATCATCATATCGGAGAATTGGCAGAGGCGCGTGCCTATCGGGGCGCGGATTTTAAGATTACCGAGCAAATGGAGAAGGAATTTGTTTATCAGTATCAGGGGACGCAGTTGACGGATTATTTAATCAATGTCAATTTTATGTGTTCGGTGTATCCGTCGCGCACACGGGATAGTTATGCCTATAAGCGCGGCATTCGGATGGAAAACGGAAAACAAGTTGATTACGGCGAAAATAATGAGTATTATAATATTTTTATCCGGGATGGATTAGACTTGTTTGCGATATGGATTCGATATTTTCGTGAAATCGGAGTTCGGCCGTGGCTGTCGTTTCGCATGAACGATTGTCATGACTCTGCTTCCGAAACCAGTTTTATGCAGTCCAATTTCTTTTATGATCATCCGGAATATCGGCGGGTACGTCATCATATTGCCGATGGATATTTTGCCCGTTGTTTTGATTACTCTATTCAAGCCGTGCGTGATGATATGTTGGCTTATATCAACGAATCGTTGGAGCGTTATGATGTAGACGGTATCGAATTGGATTTCATGCGGGAGATGTTTTGTTTTGCTCCGGGGCAAGAGTATGCCGGGATCGAGATTATGAATGAGTATATGCGTACCATTCGCAATGCGGTAGCGCATTGGGAACAAGTTCGCGGCCATAAAATTTTTGTTGGGGTAAAATTATTTGCCATTCCGCATCAGGTATATTATTCGGGGTTTGACGTGTTTACCTGGGCCAAAGAACATTTAATTGATGTTTTGGTTGTAGGTCCGCGCTGGGAGACAGTAGATAATGATTTGCCTGTTGAAGTATGGAAAAAAATGATGGAACCTTATGGCGTACAGGTAGGCGCCGCACTGGATTTAATTTTGCGGTGTCATCCGCACGGAGAGTTTTATTATTTAAATACGCATGAAACTGCGCTGGGTTCCTGTGCGCAAAACTTGTCGGCCGGAGCTGACTTTACCTATTTATTTAATTATATGCGTCCCAATGCTGTCGATTATACCAAGCAGTTAAACTATCCCATTTATCAGGAAGAAAATTATCAGATGCTGCTGCGCAATGGCGGACAATTAGAAACGGCGGTCAACAGCCCTCGTCGGCATATTGTAACGTTTCATGATATCGAACCGCAGTGGGAATGTTGGAAATTATCGCATCTGCCTTGTACGTGTGAATTTCCGGTTACTTATACACAGGTGCGTGTCCGCTGTGGATTCGTTCCTGAAAACACGAATGTTTATCTGATTTTAGGTGCACAGTTATGCCAGTCGGAAGAAGAGATTGCTTTTGACAGTTTTGACTGTTATTTAAATTCTGTTCGGGTGCATTGTTGCGGGACCTGCGACATTTCTCCGTACAGTAAGATGAAAGGTTATTGTTTCCGGATCGAAGATCCTGCCATTGTTGATTTGGCCAATGTGGTGGAGATCGGTTCAACCGGTGCGCAGAAGTTCGAGGTCGAGTACGTAGAGCTTCGTGTAGGCGCAGAATTGTAGAGATTGATACGGTATTTATAAAATTTAAAAGATCGGATGTCTGCAGATACGGCGTCCGATCTTTTTATATTTATTTTTTAAAAAGGGTTGACATCGGGTTTTTGTTTTGTTATACTACCTATTGCGAAAGCGCTTTCGCAATAGGTGTATCAGGAGGCCTTATGAAAAAAGTTACAGTGAAGGATGTTGCTCAGGCCAGCGGATATTCTATCTCAACGGTCAGCAAGGTTTTTAACGGAACCGATCGTGTCGGGGAAGCTGCTGTGCGTAAAATTCGGCAGGTGGCTAAGCAATTGGGCTATCGGTCCAGTATGTCCGCGCAATCTGTTGCCGGAAAGCGCCGTAAGATTGCCGTTGTTTTATTTGAATCTCCAAAGCAGGTCCGAAGTTTATTTGAACACGGATTTCATACGGCCTTTGATTTATACGGGGAATTTGGTATAGAGCCGACGTATTATTTTTATAACACCTCTTCGGCATTGCCCTGGGAAGATCTCGCACAACATTTTGACGGGGTCATTATCACCCCTTCAGACGCTTTGAAGCCTGATATGCGGTCGCTTGAGCAGTTAGGAAAAAATGTGCCGCTGATTCTATTGCAAACAAAGCCGTCCGGTCTGGCGACGATTCCGCACTTAGCTGCCGTAACGGTGGATGCGTATACGGTCGGGGCCATGTCTGCACAATTCTTATCGTTTTGCTGTCCGCGTCATGCTCGAGTCGGCATTCTTGTTGGTTATCAGGATGCTTGGATACATGCTCAGAATACTGCCGGATTTTTGCATTCTGCCAAAAAATACGGCCTTTATGTCGAACAGGCAGGAGAGTGTTTTGATGATAAGGAATCAGCATATATGCGTACCGAGGAGTTATTGAAAAGATGCCCGGATTTAAGCGGATTGTTTGTGACTTCTTATGTTTCAGATTCCGTTTGTCATTGTTTATCCGACCATCAAGCTTCCGGGGTAAAAGTCGTCGGAGTCGATTTATTGGCAGATACCGTGGCCTGTTTGCGTTCCGGGCTTCAGAGTGCAGCTATCTTTCAAAATCAGGCAGAGCAGGCCCAAACTGCGGTTCATTTGCTTGTTGATCATCTGCGCGGAGCAGAGGTTCCTGCAGATGTTTTGGTAAAACCGGAATTGGTTTTATCTGCAAATTTAAGTTGCTACGGTTGGCCGGAAAATGTGCCCGCCAAAGAAGAATGAAATTGATAAAAATATCATAAAAACGGTTACGGGGAGGATATTTATGAAAAAAGCTATTCATCACAACGGTAAGTTATTGTCAAAACTTTTGCCGGATCCCATCAATCCAAACACTCTTCCGCTATCTTTTCAGATTGACGGAAAAACAATGACCGGCATTCCGGATTCTTTTTGTCCAACCGTTCGACGGCAGCAGCTGGACAGCAATTTGATTTTATATACTATTACCGGAGAAGATCAAAGCGGTCTTCATATCCGGGTTGAAGTTACGCAGTATTTGGATTTTGACGCGGCCGAATATATGGCTTATTTTACAAACAACGGCAAGGTGGATACGCCGATTCTCTCGGATATTCGAACCGTTGATTGTTTCTTTTCAGGAGAACAGATCCAATTGACGCATAGTAATGGGGATGACTTGACAGAACAAGGGTATGAACAAATCACACAATCGATACGGCAAAAAATCGTAAAAACACCGTTGGACGGCACGTCGTGCCGAGGTGCCTTTCCGTATATGCGCCTGGTGTTGAATGAGGATTCTGGGGTTCAAATAGCCATTGGATGGCCGGCACGGTGGATTGCGGAGTTTGAGCCGGAGCCAGGCGGCGTTCATTTTCGTGCCGGTCAACGTAGGTGTCATATGCGGCTTCATCCGGGCGAAACCATGCGTACGCCGCGCGTCACGTTTGTGGCGTACCAAGGGAATGAAACAGACGGGATGAATGAGTGGCGGCGTTGGTATTTTGCGCACATTCTGCCTAAGGAAAACGGTTCTCCGCTGCCGCCCAAATTATGTTTGCATGTTTTTGAGGCAGCCGGAATGCCGGAGTTTACCGGTGCGGATGAACAAAATCAATTAACGGGGTTGGATGCCTATTTACAATCAGGACTTCATCCGGATATTTGGTGGTTGGATGCCGGTTGGTATCCCTGTAACGGAGAATGGCAAAAACTTGGAAATTGGCAGCCGGATCCACAGCGTTTTCCGCATGGGCTAACTCCTATCGGAGAATGCTGTGACGAGAACGACATTCAATTTTTGCTCTGGTTTGAGCCGGAACGGGTTTGGATAGAGAGCCCTTTAGCACAGCAGCATCCTGAGTGGCTGATTGAGCATGTCCTACCGGACGGAACTCGGGATCCGTATCATTTGTTGAACCTTGCAATAGAGGAATGCTGTGACTATGTTATTGAAGTGGTCGATCGGATTATTAAAGAAAGCCGTGTACGTATTTATCGGCAGGATTTTAATTTTGACCCCGCCCCTTGCTGGGATGCGTATGAGACTGCTGACCGGATTGGAGCAACCGAAAACTTGCATGTGCAGGGATATCTTCGATTTTGGGACGAACTGAGTCGAAGGAATCCCGGTTTGCTGATTGATTCGTGTTCTTCCGGCGGTCGCCGAAATGATTTGGAAACCATGCGCCGCGCCGTTGCACTGCATTATACGGATATCGGATATGGAAACCATCCCATCAAACAAAAACAACATCGTTTGATGTTTGAGTGGATTCCGTATTTTCGGGCTCACAATATGAATTGGCTCAATCCGCAGACTCTGACGTACGGTTCGGAGTGGTATGCGCCGGATGCCTTTTCTTATATGGCAGCGTTTGCGCCGTCTATGACCGATATGACGGCGTGGGATGCGGATGATGCGGCAAAGGATCTGGCTCGTACTATGATTGGAATTTGGAGCCAGGTGGCTCCTTATATGCTGAGTGGAGATTATTATCCGCTGACAATCTGTCGAAAATCCGCCGAGGATTTTTATGCGATGCAATTCCATGAGCAAAAAACAGACAGCGGGTTTTTCCAGATTCTAAGCAATGCGCGCAATCCGCAGCGGCATTTTATCTTACAATTAAAGGCATTGGATCCTCAGGCTTCTTACCGGGTAACGCAATTGCCCGATCATCGCACGGTTCGATATACGGGCCGACAGTTATCGGAAGGCGTTGATTTTGAATTGGATGCCAAATCTGCGGTGGTTTGTCTCTATCAAAAGGAGGATAACCCGTTATGATTTGGGAGAATTCCGTTTTTTTACTGATCGTGTCGATCTTATTAAATCTGATGGCATGCAGTATTCTGCGGACAAAATTTTGCAAAAATGAAGTGGCGTCGGGCGCGGATTTGTATTCGTTTAACGGCTTTTCGAGCCTATTATCCATGCTGACTTTAATTGTGGTATGTGCGGTATCGGGGAGTTTGGCGCTTCCTTCCGTTTACACATTGCTGATGGGAATTGCGTTTGGGGCGATTACTGCGCTTTGCGCTGTTTTTAACATGAAGGCTCTGGAGATCGGACCCATGTCGTACACTACGGTTATTTGTTATTGCTCCATGCTGATTCCGTCTTTGTCCGGAATGGTGTTATACGGAGAAGTCATTTCCGTTGTTCAGTATGTGGGTGTTATTTTCATGATTGCATCCTTTGTTTGCGCGGTGGACCGAAAACACGATCGAATGGGTGCATCTTTAAAATGGTTTGTCTTCTGTATGATTGCTTTTCTTACAAGCGGAGCCGTTGGTGTCATGCAGAAGATCCATCAGAATTCCCCGCATCAAGCGGAGCTGGGCATGTTTTTAATCATTGCATTCGGCGTATCCGCTGTTTTTTCTCAGTTGACTGTTTGGTATTTAAAACATCAAAAAGGGCAATCTGTTACCGTATATCAAAAAGAAAAACGTTCCCGCTATATTGGGTACAGTATTTTGTGCGGTATCGGGATCGGTCTGGTCAATCAAATCAATCTGTACCTTGCCGGGGCGATGGATTCCGTTATTTTTTATCCAGTATTTAACGGTGCTATGATTTTATTAACATCTTTGATTGGCGTTGTTTTCTGGAAAGAACGTCTTTCTATCAAGCAATGGATTGGTTTAATTATGGGGATGGTTGCCATCTTTTTGTTGTGTCTGGGTTAAGTGCGTCGAAAACGCCGTTTTATATGCCGGGGCCGTATGGTTTTGCGGTCCCGGCTTTTTTGAGATGTTTTGTCAGTCTGTAATGATTTGGGGATTGATATTGCAGACAAAATATAGTATACTGTTCATGATATCGTGATCCGTAATCGGATAAAAGAGCTGGATGACCTCTGTTTTCTTTATTCCATTCTTTTGTTGAATCGGTGCAGTCAAAAGGAATGGGTAAAGAAGCACGGAGATTGAGGAGGACGTGGGTTTTGATTTATTCTATTAACAAGCAAAACCGGACAGATTTTACTGTGTTTCGCAAAAACACTTTAGCGCAGCGATCTTATTTTATACCGTTTCGAACGGCAGATCGGTTGGCGCAGGCGGATATTTTTCACGAACGGGAACAGTCGGATAAAGTCCTATTGTTGTCGGGAATGTGGGATTTTAGATATGAGCAGAGTGCGGAGCAAATGTCAGAGACGTTGAACACAGACGAAGTGGTTTGGGATTCTGTTCAGGTTCCGTCGTGCTGGCAGCGGGCAGGGTATGAGTCGCCGGTTTATGTCAATATGGATTATCTGTTCGATTTTTGTCCGCCAAAGATTCCCGATTGTTCGGCGGGTATTTATCGAAAAAAGATATGGATTGATCACGTTCCGTCTTCTGCGATTCTTACTTTTTTAGGCGTTGCCGGAGGGTACGGAGTCAGTGTGAACGGGTACGAGGTCGGATATGCAGAGGGGAGTCATAACACCGGGGAGTTTGAAATATCCGATTATTTAAATCCGGGTGAAAATGAACTTGTGGTTGTTGTGTTTCAATGGTGTACCGGGACCTATTTAGAGTGTCAGGATATGTTTCGAGAGACCGGTATTTTTCGAGATGTTTATTTGACTTTACATGATACGCCTTATATTGCGGATTTTCAGATCACGCATAAACCAATAGACGGCATTTGGCACAGTGATTTATGGGCTCAAGTTGTTGGTGACGTGGCTGATTGTGCGGTGCGTGCAGAAGTCTGGGATCAGACTCAGTGTATCAGCTCTCAAATTATGGTTCCGGGACAGCATCAGACCCTTGCTTATACGATCCCGGTTCATGAGTGGACGGCAGAAACGCCGCGGCTGTATACCTTGCGGCTGACATTGTTATACCGGGATGCCGAGGTCGAATATGTTCGCCAACAGATTGGATTTAAAAAGATCCGGATTGATCGATCGGTGTACTTATGGAATGACCAGCCTATAAAACTGCTGGGAGTCAATCATCATGATACAAATCCGAAAACCGGATATGTAATGACCGTAGAGGATTATTTGCAGGACGTTACTTTAATGAAGCAATTAAACGTCAATGCAGTCAGAACCTCGCATTATCCGCCCGACCCCATCTTGTTGACGCTGTGCGACTGGTATGGCCTTTACGTGATAGACGAGGCCGATATCGAAACACACGGGGCTTATGTTTCGGATATCAATCGGCTCAGTGATGATCCGGCCTGGAAAGAACACTACTGGGATCGTGTAAAGTCCATGTATGCCAGGGATAAAAATCATCCCTGTATCTGTATGTGGTCGCTGGGTAATGAGGCCGGCGGCATTTATTGTCAGGATTATTGTTACGAGCAACTGAAACATTGGACGGATATTCCCATTCATTATGAAGGTGCGTGCCATACTTCTCGCAAATATTACGATGTGTACAGTCAGATGTATACGTCGCCTCAGGATTTATTGAATTCGGTGCAAAACAAAGATCTGGGACAAACCTACCCATGTCCGTACTTTTTATGTGAATATGGGCACAGTATGGGGGTGGGCCCCGGCAGTTTTGAAGATTATATGGACGTTTTTTTGTCCTCTCCTCAGGTTCTTGGCGGTTGTGTGTGGGAGTGGGCTGACCATGCCGTTTATCACGCAACGGGGCTTTATCGTTATACTTACGGCGGCGATCACGGCGAAAAAAAGCACGACGGCAATTTTTGCTGTGACGGGTTAGTCTTTCCGGATCGCAGCCTGTCAACAAGCGCGTGGTCTATGCAGAGTGCGTATCGTCCGGTTCGAGCTGCCTATCAAGATGGAAAACTTTATTTGAAGAATATTCGCCGCTTTACTTGCTGCGATGATCTGCGAATTCACCTGGAAGTGGTTTGTAACGGGCAGACGATTTTTTCTCAGACCCACGCTCCCCATATCCCGCCGCAGGGAACAGAGGTGTTACCTGTTTGGTTGCCCGAAACGACAGATCAGGATCTTTTTATAAACCTTCGATATGAGACACTGGATGGTGCACAGGTTGCTTTGGAGAGTGTGCCGGTGCATGAACATATTCCGCCAGAAACTTCCCTTACATCTTCTTTGCTTGGTCTCAAACTGGCGGAAACCGGGTTTGTGGCACAGGGAAAAGATTTTGAGATACACTTTGATCGGCAGGGAAACCTGTGTCGATATATTCGAGGCGGAAAGAATCATCCTGCGGTGCAGAATCCGATCCCTCTGATGTATGAAATCGCTCGCAGCCCTATAGACAATTACATGCATTACAATCAGCGCTGGCAGCAGCTTGGTGTGTATCGGGCAAAACCCGAATGGATTAGCACAGATTTGGTTGACGGCCGGCTCGTCATTCAGCAAAAACTGGCATTGGAAGGGGTAACGATTTTTATTGTACAGTCCGTTGGCGTTTCAGCACAGGGAGATATTTTATATCGGATTGATTCCTCTACGGACAGTTTGGACGAGCTTGCGCTTCCTAAAATCGGCATTCATTTTGTTTTGCCAAAATCCTTTGAGCAAGTGGAATATTTAGGCTATGGAAACCATGAAAATTATATTGATATGCATAACCATTGTCTGATGAATGTCTTTCATCAAATGGTCGATGATTTTTATATTCCATATATTAAGCCGCAGGACAATTCCAATCGGTACGGTGTCCGGTATGCTCGTATCACAGATTCTTCCGGTTGTTCCGTTCGCATCACTGCACAGGATAAGCCGTTTGAGTTTAAAGCAGATCAAATCGATCCCGATAGTTTAATGCAGGCCCGGCATTCGGAGGATGTACGCAATGCAGCGCATACCCATGTTTATGTCAGCGGGTTTGTTCGCGGCGCCGGCAGCAATAGCTGCGGTCCTGACGTCTTAGAAAAATATCAGACTTGTTTTGATGCGGCGCATCCGTTTTCGTTTTCCTTTGCACTGAAATTTTCAGAACCTTCGTTATAAGATCGGCTCTGTTATCCTTATTGCGAAAGACTACCTATAAAAATCTTTATAAAAAAGTGCAGCAGTTTCCTTGTTTACTGCTGCACTTTTACGGATTATGAAAGTTTTGAGTTGGGTAGGTGTTTTTAACTGTATATGTTCCTTGTATTGTTCCTGTTATGGATATCTACTGTTTCGATTCGGCACAAAATATTTTCTGTTGCAGGTTCGAACGTCTTGTTGAATAAAATTTTAAACATACTAAATGATATATTATATGCTGAACCAGGATGATTGACTGCTGTGAAGGATGGTTTGATATAACAAAAACCGGCTGCAGATATACTTTATCTGCAACCGGTTTTATTTTTACTCATTTTATTTTCGGCCTTCTGCCTTTTGCATAAAGCGGTCATCGGTAATGATACAGCGCGTGTGTACTCCCTCGCCGATCAGCCCCGCGTTGTCATAAGCCTGTACGGCAAAGTCCAACATTTTGCCGTTAATTGCTGTCAGGGTTGCGGTAACGCGGAATGTTTGTCCTTCGCAGGTTGGAGCCAAATGTTTTATATTTACAATATAACCCACGGTTCCTTGCCCGGGTTGCAAGTCGTTTTGCACTAATTGTGCGGCTGTATTTTCCATACAGGAAATCATACTGGGAGTGGAAAGCACCGGCAGCATGCCGCTTCCCACCTTATTGGCTAACATTGCATCTGTAATATCAAAGGTTTTTTCTAATTTTTCTCCAACTTTCATAAACGTTCTCCTATTCCATTGTTTTTAGCGTTGTCAGCATTTGTCCCCAAGTCTGAAAGGACATGCAGTCTGTATCGGCCTCTCCATATAATATGGGCGTAATTCCAACACTTCGTGCACCCAGGACGTCACATTCATAACTATCGCCGCAGTGCCAGGTTTCTTCTGCACCAACCTCTGCACGGTGCAGTGCCAGTTCAAACAGATTGCTTGCCGGCTTTTTATAATGGTAATCTGCAGATGTCATCACAAATTCAAACTCAAACCCATCTAAGCATTCTTTTAATCGTTGTTCCAGTGTTTTGCTGCGTAAGGGAAGATTGCTGATAACTGCTGTTTTTATTTGCTGTTGTTGTAAATATTCCAGCAATAAAAGAATGTCCGGCATTTTTTCTACCGAAATGGCCGCTTTATAAAAGATTTGTTCTGCCTGAGCCTCGTCAACGTCTAATTGAATGTTATAATAATCAAAAACATATTTTAAATATTGGATGCTCATGGTTTCAAAATCGGTATGTAGCCCGCTGGTTGCATGAAAGCGTGCCGCTGCATGCATCAAATCGTCCAACGAAGTTTTTTGCGGGTTTTGAATAATGTGGGGAAGCAGTGCTTTAAGTCCTGCCCGGTCTCCATGATAGATTTCTTGGCACAGGGTTCCTCCGTAGTCAAAGGTAATCAGTTTTGGCTGCATAACTCCTCCGCGTTTATGGTATTTGTATTATTATAGCATAGGTTTTAGCGGTTTGCAAGGGTTATCCAAAGAAAAGGCCAATATCATATTTTTTGTGATAATGATAAAAAAACAGCGGTACAAAATCGTGTACCGCTGTCATTTTTTATTCGTGATCTTGGGAGGTTTGACCTTCCATTTCCTTCAGGGCATCTTTGCGTGATAAGTTCACGCGTCCCATTTTATCAATCTCGGTTACTTTTACCCAGATTTCATCATCCAGGGAAACAACGTCCTCTACTTTACCAACTCGTTTGTCAGCCAATTTGGAAATGTGGCACAATCCGTCTTTGCCCGGGGCCAATTCTACAAATGCGCCGAACTCTAAAATCTTTACTACGCGGCCTTTATAGATCTTGCCCACAATCGGACCTTCAACGATCGTTTTAATAATCGATAAAGCCTTTTCGCCGGCCTCTTTATCGGTATAGCAGATATAGGCTTTTCCGTCATCATCAATATCAATCTTAACGCCGGTATCTGCAATGATTTTTTGAATCACTTTGCCGCCTTTGCCGATCACTTCGCTGATTTTATCCTCAGGAATTTCATAGCAAATAATCTTGGGTGCATAAGCCGAAAGTTCCGGTCTGGGCTCGGGAATTGCTTTCAGGATAATGTCGTTAATAATTAACTCACGTCCGGCTTTTGTTCTTCTGAAAGCGTCTTTAATAATATCATAGGTTAAGCCGTCCACTTTGATATCCATTTGGATCGAGGTAATACCTTTCATCGTTCCGGCCACTTTAAAGTCCATATCTCCGTAAAAGTCTTCTAATCCTTGGATATCTACCATGGTAATCCATTGATCGTCTTTTGTGATTAGACCGCAGCTAATACCTGCTACAGGCGCTTTGATCGGCACGCCAGCATCCATTAATGCCAAGGTGGATCCGCAAACAGAACCTTGTGATGTAGAACCGTTCGAAGACAATACCTCAGATACTAGGCGGATCGCGTACGGGAACTCTTCAACAGACGGCAGTACCGGTTCCAAAGAACGTTCTGCCAATGCGCCGTGGCCAATTTCTCTTCTGCCGGCACCTCTGGAAGATTTGGCATCTCCGGTAGAGTAGCCAGGCATATTATAATGATGCATATACCGTTTGGTACTTTCTTCGTCCACGCCGTCCAGTTTCTGCTGTTCCGAAACCGGGCCCAATGTTGCAATGGTAAGAACCTGCGTCTGTCCGCGGCTAAATAATCCGGAACCGTGTACACGGGGCAGCAGGCCAACTTCTGCATGCAGGGGCCGAATATCGTCAAGGCTTCTGCCGTCAACACGTCTGTGTTCCTCAAACAGCCAGCGTCTGACAATTTCTTTTTGAATCTTGTACATCGCTTCGCCGATTGCAGCGGAGCTATCCGGGTACTGTTCTGCAAAATGCTCGGTGATATCTTTTTCAATAACAGCCAGGCGTGTATCTCGTACATCTTTATCATCGGTATCCAAAGCTTGCTCGATCTTGGTTAAAGAGTATTCTTTAACAGCATCGTAAAAATCATGATCCAGTTCTGCCGAAGCGTACTCAAACTTAGGTTTGCCGATCTGCTGTTTAATATCTTCAATAAATGCAACGATTTTTTTGATTTCCTGATGAGCATAAATAATGCCGTCCAGCATAATGTCATCCGGAACTTCGTTTGCGCCGGCTTCGATCATAACGATCTTTTCTGCACTGGCAGCAACCGTTACAGCCATTTGAGACTTGGCTCTTTGTTCGATATTCGGATTGATGACATATTCGCCGTCTACATATCCCAACAAAACGCCGCCGATCGGTCCGTTCCACGGAATGTCCGAAATGGAGATCGCAATCGAAGCACCGATCATTGCCGTGATTTCCGGCGAGTAATTGTTGTCGACCGAAAGCAGCGTGGTATTGATAACCACGTCGTTGCGCATATCTTTGGGGAATAGCGGCCGAATCGGTCTGTCGATCAATCGGGAGGCCAAAATTGCCTTTTCAGTCGGTTTTCCCTCTCTCTTTAAAAAGCCGCCCGGAATTTTTCCCACGCTGTACAACTTTTCTTCGTAGTCTACAGCCAGAGGGAAAAAGTCGATACCGTCTCTGGGTTTTGCCGAGGCTGTAGCCGTAGCCAGAATGCAGGTGTCTCCATACCGTACCAAGCAAGAACCGTTTGCAAGACCTGCAAATTTTCCGGTTTCTACAACCAGAGGTCTGCCTGCAAATTCCGTTTCAAACACTTTGTAATTTGCGTAAATATCCATTTTTTACTCCCTTCTTATTGTGGAAAGGATATCGACGGTCAAGCAGTTATATCAAAGCGCAAGCAATTGTTTGTGCTCTCATATAACTGCCGGCTAAATCCGCAGATATTCTTTCCGTTTTTCCTGTTTTCTCTCGAAAAAGATAGAAAACCAAGGGATATTGGTCGATATCCCCTGGTTTGAAAAGCCTGATTATTTCCGCAGACCGAGTTTTTCGATAATGGCACGGTATCTTGAAATATCCTTGTTTTTCAAATATTTCAGCAGGTTTCTGCGCTGACCGACCATCTTCAGAAGTCCTCTGCGAGAGTGGAAATCTTTCTGATGTACTTTCAGGTGCTCCGTCAAAGTTGTGATTCTTTCGGTCAGAATCGCAATTTGAACCTCCGGAGATCCCGTATCTTTTTCGTTAATCCGATTGTCTGCAATAATTTGAGCTTTTGTTTCTTTAATCATTATTGCATCACCTCCATATAAAAATTCGCCGTGCGGTAAGACGATCAGCCGGTGATCGCTGTCACTTACTGCAGGTATATTGGTATTTTACCACATTTTTTAACGTTTGTAAAGGGTTAAATATGAATTTTTTATAACATGTCTGGATTATCTTGTGATAAACAGCATGCGGCTTTCCGACAAGCATGATTCCTGAAGTCCATTTCTTTGCATAATTTTTTCAGGGCTTGCTCCGTATTTCTTGGCAATGTCCCAAACCGATTCTCCGCATCCTGCATAGCAAAGAACAATCGGAGATGGAGCGCGCTCACTGTCTTCGGAAAAAGTAATTTCCGTTACCGCATTCAGTTCGGTGCCCACAATCAGAAAACCGGATAACTCCGTTTCGATTTTCAGTGTTAGGGTGCCGGAATCAAAGGTATAGGATAAATTCGACATATGTAATTCGGCACCGTTTTTTACGGAGCTCGGTACACAGCCGGTATCGATTGAGATTTGGAACGGAACACTTTTTTGCATACAAAGCAGATCCGACTCGGTATCGGTATAGATGATACTGCAATCAAAAGCTCCCTGACACAGTACGCATTTTTGGTCTGCGTCATATCCGACACTCATGATGCTGGGCACCACTGCAATATCCGAAATCCCGGTACAACCATCCAACCGGATGTTTTCTTTAAAGTCGGCGTTTTGATCTAAGCAAAAGACCTTTTGCAAGCAAATCGGTTTGTTGTTGCATTCTGTATGGTGTTTGGTTGAAAACGCATCCGTGATAATGTCGATCTGTTCATTTTGAAAACACTGCGCACAGATGTTGATTTCCAAATCGCAATCTACTGCCGATTTGTCTGCGTTTTCCTTGATATTAAAGTGACAATCGCAGACCGAATAGCTGATACTGCAAATCGTTTGTTCGTCTGCTTCTCCGATTTCCATTACCTGAGAAATTGGAAATTCTGCTGTTTGATTGTATAGATGACCGTCTGTTGAAATATAGGTGATTTTTAATGACATATCGGCTTTTACAATCATCTTATTGTTAATGATTTTTTTATCTGTGGTACGGAATCTGGTTTCATACCGCATGATTTTAGAAACTGGCGCCGAGGTAATTTCAATTTCGTCGCTCATTTTTAATGTTTTCTGGGAAACGTTGATGATATCGGACAATGTTGCAGACTCTGTTTTCTTTTCTACCTTTTTCGCCGTTTCTTCATCCAGCAGGGTGACCGTTGACGGTGCAAATACATTGGTGATGGTTTCAACGGTGGCTTTGACATACAGTTTTTGCGGGCTAAGTGCGCGGGCATTTGCATAACTGATTTTTGCGTGAACCCGAATTTGAGACGTGTCGGCTTCGTTTCGAATTTGTACCGTTTGTGAAAACGGCACTTGATGGGTTACGCATTGCAGGCCTTCGGCTGTGTCAGAAAGATAAACCACACAGAATTCTACCGCACCTTCTACATAAGCTCTGTCTCCCCGAACCGATTGAGACCTCAACAGCACCGTGGCGTTCGTTTGAACCAATTTTAAGATACCGGGACAGTAGTCCGGTAAAATAATCTCGCTTTCAGCCGCCGTTTCTCCCTGCAGCGTTTGAATCCATTCGTTGTATGTAACCGTATCGTTTCGTCTGGTCATAAAAACACCTCTGTTTTTTTTATTTTACAATATATCATATTTGACCTGTCCCGAAAATATGAATCGTTTTGTTTATTTGTAAAACGGGTTGCATTTTTAATGGGAATATAGTATAATAAAAACACGTTAAACGGGGAGTATTTCCTCATGAGGAGAGTTGACAGATGTCTTTTGATTTAAGAAATAAAATAAACCCGAATATTCACAGCATTCGGGATGAACGGGTAACCGATTATTTTTGTCCCGTAAAAATCTTATGGCAGTATACCGGAGAAGGAGCCGAAGTCGAAAATTCTGAGGTCTTGATGCGCGAGCCGATCGGACAGGCAACGCTGGAAGCCGGAGAGTTATGTATTTTGCGCAATCATGATCAAAAAGCCGGGATTTTGCTTGATTTTGGCATAGAGATGCAAGGCGGAATCCAGCTGGTGACGCATTTAACAGGTGGAAAAGTTCGTGTTCGGTTTGGCGAAAGCGCAATGGAAGCGATGAGTGATGTGGGCCAGAAAGGGGCGACCAATGACCACGCAATCCGTGACGGAATTTATGCAGTCAGTTGGCTGGGCATGACGGCAATCGGCAATACCGGTTTCCGATTTTGTCGGATTGACCTGGAAGGGGAGAACTGCGAACTGCACTTAAAGAGTGTGCGTGCGGCAATGACCTATCGGGATATCCCGTGCTTGGGTAGTTTTGAATGTGACGATGAACGTTTAAATGCGATTTGGCGAACCGCCGCTTATACGGTGCAATTAAATATGCAGGAATATGTTTGGGACGGTGTGAAACGGGACCGTTTGGTCTGGATCGGAGACATGCATCCGGAGGTATCGACCATCGATTATGTGTTTGGACAACAAAACTGTGTGGAAAAGAGTTTAGATCTGGCTAAAAATAATACGCCGGTCCCTCAAGTGATGAACGGAATTCCGGCTTATTCGTTGTGGTGGATTTTGATCCAGCGAGATCACTATCTGCACACAGGCGACCGGGACTACCTTGAAAAACAGCATGATTATATTGTGCAGACGGTTCGGTACTTCAGTACGCTGATTGCCGAAAACGGAGAAAGCCTGATTGAGAATAACTTTTTAGATTGGCCTTCTTCGGTCAATCCGGAGGGACAAAAAGCCGGAGTACAAGCGTTGTTTGTACTTTCGATGAAGGCTGCGGCAGATATCCTCAATCATTTGTCGGATACGGAAAATGCTGTTTTTGCGGCAAAATGCGCAGAGAAGTTGCGCCAGCATGTTGTAGATGCTAACGGATTGAAGCAGGCCGCGGCTTTACAGGTTCTTGCAGGTCAGATTGATGCGGGTTTTGCTTATGATGATCTGCTCGGGAAAAATGGCGTACATGGTTTTTCTACCTTTTTGGGTTATTACATATTAAAGGCCATTGCCGAGGCCGGCCAAATAGATTTTGCCTTAAACTGTATTCGCGAATATTGGGGTGCTATGCTGGATCTGGGAGCAACAACATTTTGGGAAGATTTTGATATTGACTGGACCGAAAATTGTTCTCGTGTAGATGAATTGTTGCCCGAAGACAGTGATAAAAAAGATATTCACGGCGATTTTGGCGGATATTGCTACAGCGGGTACCGGCACAGTTTTTGCCACGGTTGGGCCAGTGGACCGGCACCGTTTTTGATGCAGTACGTCTTGGGTATTATGCCGATTGCGGACGGGTGTAAGCGGATTCGTCTGACCCCTCAGCTGGGCAGTTTGCAGTATGCAAAAGGCAGTTTCCCCACGCCAAAAGGGCTGGTGACTGTTTGTTGTGAAAAGCAGCCGGACGGAACCGTAGATGTTCGTTATACTGCTCCCGATGGCATTGAAATCGTATTTTAAAAGAATCCGGGCCGTTGTTTCGGCCCGGAACATTTATTGATATGGATTTATGAGAAGGATCTCGACAAAATCCGGAAACGGCTATTGACAACAACCGGCGGATATGGTATACTATTTAACAGAAAATCTTGGATGTAAAATACATAAAAAGTAAAAGTAAAAAACAGGTCATATGTTGTGCTTTTTCTGTATTTTCTGAAATCATTGAGGTTTAGAAAGATGAATTTATTATTAAAAAATGCCACCGTTTTTTGGGAGAATGAGTTTCGAAATGTCGACATCCTCGTAAAAGACGGTTTTATTTTTGATATTGCGCAGCAGCTTGCCGCCGTTCCGAACGCATTGGTTCTGGATTGCGGTAATTATCATGTTTTTCCCGGTTTTACAGATGTACACGTGCATTTGCGAGAGCCGGGATTTTCTTATAAAGAAACCATACAGACGGGTACCCTTGCCGCAGCGCACGGGGGGTATACCAGTGTTTGTTCTATGCCCAATGTCAAGCCTGTTCCGGACAGTATGGAACATTTACAGTTGCAATTAGATCAAATTGCACGGCAGGCCGTTGTCCGGGTTTACCCGTATGCATCTATTACTTGCGATCAGGCTGGGCGGCAGCTTTCTGATTTTGAGGCATTGTCTGAGTGGGTCGTCGGTTTTTCTGATGACGGTCGGGGCGTTCAACAGGATGAGATTATGCTTCAGGCCATGCAGCGTGCGGTGCAGGTTCATAAGCCGATTGTTGCACATTGTGAGGTAAATGCGTTGTTGGCGGGCGGTTATATCCATCAGGGTGAATATGCTCGGCAACATGGGCATCGCGGCATTTGCTCTGCCAGTGAATATGAGCAGATTGCTCGGGATTTGCAATTCGTACGTCAGACCGGATGCCGGTATCATGTTTGTCATATTTCAACCAAAGAAAGTGTGTCGCTGATACGGCAGGCCAAGCAGGACGGATTAGATGTCAGCTGCGAGACGGCGCCGCATTATTTAGTTTTAGATGATTCCCAATTACAGGAAGACGGCCGATTTAAGATGAATCCGCCGCTGCGGGATGCTTCGGATCGCGAAGCGCTAATTGAAGGCGTTTTGGATGGAACGATCGATATGATCGCAACGGATCACGCACCGCATTCTGCGGAGGAAAAGGCGCGGGGATTGGAAAAAAGCGCTATGGGTGTTGTGGGGCTGGAAACGGCCTTTCCGATTTTGTATACATCGCTTGTTCGGTGCGGCATCCTGACATTAAGCAAATTGATCGATTTGATGTCCTCTGCTCCAAATCGCCGGTTTGGCATCGGTGGAACCTTTGCCGTCGGACAGCCGGCTGATTTTTGTGTTTACGATCTGACACAGTCTTATCGCATCGACCCGTCTGCGTTTTTGTCCAAGGGCAGAGCCACCCCGTTTGCAGGCAGGGAGGTCTTTGGTGCGTGTAAGATGACATGTTGTAACGGCAAAATGGTTTGGAAGGATGCGGATATATGAAGCAGGGATTTTTTAAAATTGTGGAAAATACGTCCATCGCAAAAAACGTGTGCCAAATGGTCTTGCAGGGAGATACTTCTGCTATTATGAAACCGGGGCAATTTGTCAATCTCAAAATTGACGGCTGTTTTTTGCGTCGGCCGATTTCTGTATGCGACGTAGAGGATGACCGGCTGACCTTAATCTATAAAGTGGTAGGAGAAGGAACGGAAAAACTCAGTCAAATGCAGCTCGGAGGAGCGCTGGATCTGTTAACCGGACTGGGCAACGGATATGATCTGTCCCGCAGCGGGCAAAATCCGCTTTTGATCGGCGGCGGAGTGGGTGTTCCGCCCTTGTATTTGCTTTGTCGTCAGTTAATCGCGCAGGGGAAAAAGCCTACCGTGATTCTTGGTTTTAACTGCGCCGATGAAATTTTCTATCAGCATCAGTTTGCTCAAATTGCTCCCACCTTGATTGCAACTGCAGACGGCAGTGTCGGGGTAAAAGGATTTGTAACGGATGCATTAAAGCAAGTCGAGTCGTATACTTATTTTTATACCTGCGGGCCGGAACCGATGTTAAAAGCGGTTTATCAGGCCACGCAAACAAGCGGCCAATTTAGTTTTGAAGAGCGGATGGGCTGTGGTTTTGGCGCCTGTATGGGTTGTAGCTGTAAAACCAAGTACGGAAATAAGCGGATCTGTAAAGACGGTCCTGTTTTGGATAAGGAGGAGATTATATGGTAGATACCTCGGTTTGTCTGAGCGGATTAAAACTGGACAATCCGGTAATTCCGGCCAGCGGGACGTTTGGATTCGGTGAAGAATTTTCTGAGTTATATGATTTGGATATTTTAGGCTCTTTTTCTTTTAAGGGCACTACCCGCGAGCCTCGCTTTGGCAACCCGACCCCTCGGATTGCAGAGTGTCGCGAAGGTATGATTAACTCTGTCGGCCTGCAAAATCCCGGCATCGATGCTGTGATTGATCAGCAGTTGCCTAAACTGAGTAAGATTTTTCATAAACCGGTCATTGCCAATATCAGCGGCTTTTCGATTGAAGAATATGCCTATTGCTGCGAAAAGATAGACCAACAGCCACAGGTAGGTTTGATCGAAGTGAATGTCAGTTGTCCCAATGTGCATAACGGAGGGATGAGCTTTGGCACCAGCCCGGAGTCGGTTGCCGCGGTTACCCGAGCCGTCAAAGCGGTTACCAAAAAACCGGTATATATTAAACTGAGCCCCAATGTGACCGATATCGTGTCTATTGCCAAAGCTTGTGAACAGGCCGGCGCAGATGGATTGAGTTTGATCAACACGTTATTGGGAATGCGTATTGATTTAAAAAAGAAAAAGCCGGTTATTGCCAATAAGATGGGCGGCTTTTCGGGCCCGGCGATTTTTCCGGTTGCTCTTCGGATGGTTTATCAGGTTTATGAAGCAGTGCAGATTCCGATTATCGGTATGGGTGGGGTCAGCAGTGCTGAAGATGTGATCGAAATGATGCTTGCCGGGGCGACTGCAGTTCAGGTCGGTGCAGCAAATTTGGTGGATCCGTATGTCTGTAAAACCATTATTGATCAGTTGCCGCAAACCATGGAGAAGTATCAGATTACCACGCTAAATCAAATCATAGGAGGCGCTCACTGATGGGCAAGGATGTTATTATAGCCTGCGATTTCAGCAGTAAAAATGAAGTAACGGATTTTTTATCTTTATTCCAAGGCCGTAAACCTTATGTAAAAATCGGGATGGAATTGTTTTATGCAGAAGGCCCCGAGATTGTTCGCCAGATTAAAAAAATGGGACATGCTATTTTTTTGGATTTAAAATTGCATGATATTCCCAACACGGTGATGAAAGCCATGCGTGTTTTGTCTGAATTGGATGTAGACATGTGTAACCTGCATGCGGCTGGCACTGCGGCCATGATGCAGGCGGCCATTACAGGTTTGACACGGGCAGACGGAAGCCGTCCGCTCTTGATTGCTGTCACGCAGCTCACTTCAACCAGTCAGGAGCGCATGCAGCAGGAGATTTTGATTGACAAGCCGTTGGATGAGGTCGTGATGCAGTACGCCCAAAATGCGATGCGGTCAGGGTTGGACGGCGTGGTCTGTTCTCCGCTGGAAGCCGGAAAAGTCCATCAGGTTTGCGGAAATCAATTTTTGACGGTGACCCCAGGAGTTCGTTTTGCCGATGGAGATGTCGGAGACCAGGTTCGGGTGGCCACCCCGCAAATGGCAAAGCAAATCGGATCCGATTATATTGTAGTGGGACGGGCTGTCACCGCCGCTGCAGATCCTGTTGCTGCATATCAAAGATGTATCGATGAATTTATCGGATAAAGGAGTCAGTAAAATGAATCAAATGGAACAACACATTGCAAGTCAGTTATTGTCGATTCGCGCCGTATTTTTCAGACCGGACGAACCGTTTATCTGGGCCAGCGGAATCAAAAGCCCGGTTTACTGTGACAACCGGTTGACCTTGACTGCGCCGCAAGTCCGAACAGAAATCGAAAAAGGGTTAGCTCAGATTGTTTCAGAGCAATATCCGGAATGCGAAGTTTTAATGGGAACCAGTACCGCCGGTATCGCCCATGCCGCTATTACGGCACATCTTTTAAATATGCCGATGGGTTATGTCCGTTCCGGAGCAAAGGACCACGGCCGTAAAAATAGAATAGAAGGCAAGCTGGAACCGGGCCAAAAAGTCGTGGTGATCGAGGACCTGATTTCGACCGGCGGAAGTGTTTTGGATGTCGTAGACGCGTTGCGGGAAGCCGGAGCCGAAGTTCTTGGCGTCGCTAGTATTTTTACGTACCATATGAAAAAAGGATTAGAACGCTTAGAACAAGCGCATGTCAAAAACGTCAGCTTGACAAACTTTGATGTTATTGCACAGGTGGCGGCAGAAAGCGGCTATATTAAACCGGAAGACGTTGCCCGCCTGATTCGTTTTCGTGATAATCCTGCGGATGAAAGTTGGATCGGCGCTTAAAAAAGGAGAGCAGAGCATTTATGAGAAGTGTCATTGATATTCTGGATTTAACCACCCAAGAAATTGATCAGCTGCTGGATGTTGCAAACGATATCATTGCCCATCCGGATCAATACTCACAACGGTGCCGGGGTAAAAAATTAGCCACTTTGTTTTTTGAACCCTCCACGCGTACCCGATTGAGTTTTGAAGCGGCTATGTATGAACTGGGCGGAAACGTCCTCGGCTTTTCCGAAGCGCAGAGTTCTTCCGCGTCAAAAGGGGAGAGTGTGTCGGATACGGTAAAGGTTGTGAGTTGTTACGCCGATATCATCGCGATGCGTCATCCCAAAGAAGGCGCTCCGCGCGTGGCGGCACAGCGAGCTTCGGTACCGATTATCAACGCTGGGGACGGAGGACATAACCATCCCACCCAAACGTTGGCGGACTTGCTGACCATTTATCGGGAGAAGGGGACCTTTACCGGTTTGAATATCGGACTGTGCGGAGATTTGAAGTTTGGCCGTACCGTTCATTCCCTGATCAATGCCATGAGCCGGTATTCTGGTATTCGGTTTACTTTAATTTCTCCGGAGGAGTTGAAAATTCCGGATTATGTAAAACATGATGTGATGGATCGGCAGGGAATCCCGTATGTTGAAACCCGCGATTTACAAGAAGTGATGCCGCAGTTGGACATTCTTTATATGACGCGTGTACAGCGGGAGCGATTCTTTAATGAAGCAGACTATATCCGTCTTAAAGACAGTTACGTTTTAACACCGCAAAAGTTGGAGCATGCAAAATCAGACTTGTGTATTATGCATCCGCTGCCGCGTGTGAATGAAATTTCTGTTTCTGTAGACGATGATCCGCGGGCTTGCTATTTTAAGCAGGTTCTTTATGGGAAATATATGCGTATGGCGTTGATTTTAAAATTGCTGGAGGTGGATTGAGATGGTCATTGATGCAATCAAGAACGGAATCGTCATTGATCATATTAAAGCCGGAAAGAGCATGGAGATGTACCGGATTTTGGGGTTGGACAAGCTTCAGTGTTCCGTGGCGATCATTAAAAATGTATCCAGCGCAAAGATGGGCAAAAAAGATATCATTAAAATCGATGAAACCATTGATATTGATTTGGACGCTTTGGGATATGTAGATCCGAACATCACCGTTAATATTATCCGAGACGGTGTTCGGGTGCGGAAGTTCCATGTTCAGCTGCCTAAAACGGTTACCAATGTCATTCGGTGTACCAATCCGAGGTGTATCACTTCTACCGAGCAGGAATTGGATCATGTTTTTAAGTTGGTAGATGAAGAAAAACGGATTTACCGGTGTATTTATTGTGAGAGTCGTGCAAAAGATAATCATGAGTAAAGCGGCACATAAAAAAGATTAGACAATTTCTTTTGTGTTTTATCAGCATATCGTGCCTTGAATTGTTATGCTGAGAGATTGATCATTCACAAAAGAACTGGGATAAGTTTTATCTCTTTTTAAAAATAAACGAGCAACTTGGGGAAAGTTGGGGAATATATGGAAAATGTTTTGAGCATTATCAGCTTGGCCGGAGGACTTGCGCTGTTTTTATACGGAATGACGACGCTGGGGTCGGGGTTAGAGAAACTGTCCGGAGGCCGGTTGGAAAAGACCCTGGAGAAGATGACCAACAATGTTTTTAAGGGACTGCTGTTAGGTTTGGTCGTAACCGCGGCTATACAGAGTTCTTCTGCCACCACAGTTATTGTGGTCGGCTTGGTTAACGCCGGGGTGTTAAAGTTACGTAATGCGATTGGTATCATTATGGGGGCTAATATCGGAACAACGGTGACTTCTGTCATTTTAAGTGTCGGAGATATTGGCAACAATGCCGGCGCCAATGCGATACTCAGCTTTTTAAAGCCGATGTCGATTGCATCGGTTACTGCACTGGTCGGAATCGTTATCATTATGGCTTGCAAAAAAACAAAGATGCGCATTGCCGGAGAGATTTGCATGGGCTTTGGCGTTTTATTTACCGGCATGTTTTTAATGACCGAGGCAGTTTCGCCGCTTTCTGAACTTCCGTTATTTAAAGAATTGTTTGCCACATTAACCAATCCGTTTTTAGGCGTTTTGGCGGGCTTGGTCGTAACGGCTATTATACAGAGTTCTTCGGCTTCTGTCGGTATTTTGCAAGCTCTTGCATCAACAGGCATTATCTCTTTTTCTGCGGCAGTTCCGATTATTATGGGCCAAAATATCGGTACGTGTGTAACTTCTCTTTTATCCAGTATCGGCGCCAATAAAAATGCGCGTCGTGCCGCAATGGTTCACTTATACTTCAATATTATTGGTACGATTTTATTTATGAGTGTCGTTTACATTATTCAGTACACGGTTGGATTCCCGTTCTGGAACGATACAATTACAATGGGCGGTATTTCTTTGGTTCATATTATCTTCAATGTGGCAACAACGATCGTATTTATTCCATTTACGGGTGTGCTGGAAAAGCTTGCCGTATTAACGGTTCGTGACCGCAAAGAGGACGAAGAAGAAGCTATTGATGCCGATGTTGCCAGCTTGGATGAACGTTTGCTGCGCTCGCCGTCTATGGCATTAGGACAAAGTTTTGACGCTATTGCAACGATGGGCAAATATGCCGAAAAGAACTTTAACCGTTGTGTTAAAATGCTGCATCAATACGATGCCAAAAAAGCGGCAAGAGTACAAGAGTATGAAGATGCGATTGACCGAATTGAAGATAAAGTGAACAATTATCTGGTTTCACTGACAGACTGCGAATTGACCGATCAGGAAAGCCGAGAAATTACCTACCAACTCAAGTTAACATCAGAGTTTGAACGTATTGGCGACTATTCGGTAAATCTGTTAGAGTTAGCTGAGAAAATGTCGGAAAACAATGTTTCGTTTTCCGAAAAAGCAGCTGGAGAATTGACCGCCATTTCCGAGGCCGTTGAAGAAATTATCCAAATGTCTTTGCGGGCTTATACAGAAAATGATTTAGAAACGGCAGGTCATGTTGAACCGTTAGAAGAAGTCATTGATATGATGGAAGACCGATTAAAAGTTCTTCATATTGAGCGTTTAAAAGACGGAAAATGTACGATTGATGCCGGTTTAATCTTTTTAGAGGCGTTAACGAATCTGGAACGAATTGCCGATCACTGTTCGAATATTGCCGTTTATATTATTGGTCACTTTGCGAAAAGCGATATGAATCGTCATGACTATCTTCGTAAAATTCACGACGGAACGGGAGAAAAATATCGCCAGGACAGTGCATTGTATCTAAATAAGTATTATTCCAGAATTGACAACAAGCAAACTGTCATCTAGTTCTCTTTAAAGTTTGAATATGATAAATTGGGCATTTGATTCAAAATAGGAAGCGGCGGAAAGGAGAAAGTTTCTTCTTCCGCCGCTTTTCATTTTTGAGAATGAAAAATTACAATATACTTTCCTACCTCTTAATAAAAAATTTTTGATAAAGCACCTAACAAAACTGTTTTTACGTAGACTATATAGGTGAAAGCATTGATCAATCGCTTGGAGTGAAATTATGAAAAAACAAGAATTGCTGAAATATTTTGACGATGATTTACTGGATAAACTCTTTGGGTTTTGTTATGCTCGTACTAACGATAGTTACAAAGCGCAAGAACTTTGTTCTGATATCGTCTTTTCATTGGTAAAAGCAGCTAATACAGATGGAGAAGTCAGAAACCTGTATTCGTTTATCTGGAGAGTTGCCGGAAATGTGTATGCTGATTATTCAAACAACAAAAGGAAATATGACGATACATTTTATATTGGTGATGATGCTGAAGATGTTTTGCAGCGATTTGCCGAGGACAAAGAGCAAGAGGATGATAGTGAGGTGCTCCGCATGGTTCATCGCCGCATTTCATTCCTCACAAGGGCTTATCGTGAGGTCATGATTATGTATTACATCGATGGTTTATCTACGGCCGAAATAGCAAATCGGCAAGGCACGAGTGAAGGAGCCGTTCGTCAAAGACTTTTTTCAGCAAGACAAAAAATAAGAAGTGAGGTAGAAGAAATGACAGAAACTTATAATAAACCTTTGGCTCTTGATAAAATAGATTATGTTATTTGGGGGACTGGAACCCCTGGATGGGGAGATCCCCGGGTTGTTTGTTCCAGAATGTTTTCCAAGCATATCATATGGCTCTGCAGTAAAGCCCCCATGAGTGCGTCCGAGATTGCTGAGGAGCTGAATGTTCCTACTGTTTATGTTGAAGAAGAACTTGAAATTCTCACAAAAGGAGAAAATGGGAGCTACGGTCTTCTTCGCAAAATGGAAAATGGTAAATATGCGATCAATTTTATTCTTATCGATAAGGATACTGTTGAAAAATTCCATGCTTTGTATGCCGAGCAGATTCCCCAAATTAGTGAAATCATTTTGGCGCATATTGAAAAGAATAAAGATGCGTATCTTTCATTTCCTTATCTTAATAAAAAAATAGACTTGAATCTAATTCTTTGGCAACAGATCTTCTCTTTGTCTCACGCATTTTCTGATAATGTTAGAGAAATTCTTGCAGCAGAATATTTTTCACAATACAAAACGCCAGACCGGCCGTTCAGTGTTTTTGGTTACGTGTATAACGGAAAATCTTATGGTGGCGGCTGGGATGGTGTGCGTGCAACAAACGTATGTGGGTTCTCTGAAATTCGCTTAGATAATATCTATATTTCTCGGATAAAGCCGCATTTCCATTGTGGCCTAGATGTTGCAAACGATCCATTGATTCAGTTAGCCCTTCAGGCCATTGATGGTTTAGCAATATCTACATTGTCTGAAGAAGAAAAGGAGCATGCTGCCAAGGCCATTGAGTGTGGTTATCTTTTCCGTGATGGAGACATGCTTTATACAAAGATTCTGGTTTCTTTAATAAGTGATTCTGACAGACTCTTTGAACTTAGCACGATACTTTGCAAAGGATTTTTTGAAAAAGAAGCTAAAATAGTTGCTGAAAAAATCGCGACTTTAATTAAAAAAGAGGTTCCAGAATATTTGCTTGGAGAACGGCAATTTGCAAATTCTATCGCGAATATGCCGGTACTCGATGCCATTGTTGAAGCTCTTATTGAGAAAGGCATCCTTATCCTTCCGGATAATGGAATTGGTGCAGAGGGTTGTTGGATGCGCATCGCTAAATAACAGCAATTCATCTTATTTTTTGCAGAAAGATTTCATCATATAATGTAATAAAAAATAAATTATTCAAATTTTAAAGCCGTTACATAGAACAGCATTTTTAAACAGCTTCAATACGCTGTTGATTTTGATACTTATGTAACGGCTTTTTATTTGTTGTTTTATCCCCGGACAGATATAGAACTTATACAATTTTAAGAAATATATCTTGGGAGGAAGCGGAAAAATTTGTCATGATCCAAACTTCCTAAAAGTTTTAACAAAGAGCTTGATAATAAAGATAATAGATCATAGCGAAACTTGTCCATACATATTGCTTGTTTTGCAAGTGGTAAGTAGGGAAAAGAAGCCCAGAAAACAAACGGATGCGGCACGGACAACCGATTATCTATGTAGTTGGTTGACAACATAATGCTATATGTACCTAATAAAAGTAGCAGAAGTAAAACAAAGAGAAATATTGGTTACATAATCAGCCAAGCTTCCAACCTTCCAGATGTCAGCGACCGTCAAAATAGATTAACCGACAGGGCTGTTTCTTTCTTTTATATCTTTTCGTCATCTCTTAGCAGTTCAACGGCTTTTTTCAACAGTTCTAAGTGGCCGCCCGCACCGGCTGACTGGAACGCCAATGCATGAGGTTTTCCTATCCGAAATACCGTACACTGATCGCCTGCACCGGAAAGATAAAATTCATCCGGACGCATATAAGTACAATGTTGCACTGCAAATCCGTAATCTCCGTTTACATCCACATTGATCACGTCAGTTGCTTGTTGAATCCACTCTTCAGAGACGATTTGTTTGCCTTCAAACATGCCGTGATTTGCATAAACCCAACCCAGTTTTACGAGATCTTGTGTGCGCAGACATAATCCGTCTCCGCCATAGGTGTGTCCTTGTGGACATCTGGCCCATGCAGCACATTCAAAGTGTAGGGGATTAAATAGGTTTTCAAGGGTCCATTCATCTGTTTTTTGCCGGTGATTTTTTCAATGATGCGAGAGATGATATCGTAGTTGCTTTCGCAGTATACGATTTCTTTTCCGATTTCATAGGGCAATCCATCACAGAATATGTAATACAAATAATTGCGATCTTTTTTATTATATAGGGCTGTATGCTGATCAAATTGACTTCTTTCAGAACCTCCGGTACGATGGTGCAAAACATTTGCGATTGTCATTTGGCACCCTGTCTTATCCATATCTTCCCCGAAAGATTTAGACAGATATTACGTAATTCTATTCTGCCCTGACAACATTCCGTATTTTAGTCGCATCCCGGCAGGTAACACTACTGTATTCTGGGTTACAGACAGAATAGACTTTTTGTATATTTATTGCCGGCAGCACATCATATATTTAGATTTTGGCTTTGGACCGTTCGCAAATCCGGAATAAATGATCTTCGTATTTATATATTCTACATGTCCAAGTTGCTTAGCTCCAAAATCAGATTTCCAAAATACTCGGGTTTATGAAAAGCGGGTGTTGGGTTTTCAATCCGGTTCCAAGTCAGGTATACGCCTTTGTCTTCACAGCAGAATTGAAAGTTGCCGCGAAAATGCCGGTTCATAGTCTGAAAATGTTTATCCACAAAACTAAAAGGAATAAAAAATTGAATACACCAGCCGTTTGAACGGATCTGCCGTTCTGTTTTAAATTCGTCATCTTCGTGGGGAATATATGTTCTGTCTGCAGCATCAGGTCCTTTTTGGATCAGTAATGCACCGCCGACACTTTGTTCAAAATTCAGATAGTTTTTCTTATCATCTTCATACGGGGCAAAGAAGAATTCCACGCAGCTGTCCAACCAAGCAGGTTGATTGGCGTGAGAATATCTTGTGACGGGATCGGTTTCATCAGATTCAAATCGCACCGTGATTCCTTCTACAGAACAAACCGCTTGTGCTGTAACGGTTGGAATGGGCGCGCCAGGCTGACAGAAATTTTGTTGATCTAATGTAACTTTTTCTATCTGGTTCCATAGGTCTGCGTGTAATGTCGGATTTGTATCGAC